>ERZ761602.96-NODE-96-length-198930-cov-21.698102_pt1 | contig 198930 bp, 182 predicted proteins | sample MGYA00512165_ERZ761602 | MGnify/ENA primary metagenome ERZ761602 (study PRJEB28899, sample SAMN02445085) | bioreactor sludge metagenome | biome: EBPR sludge; isolation source: Thorneside wastewater treatment plant | place: Australia: Brisbane, Thorneside...
AGGTCGTCGCCAAAAAACCGGCAGCCAAGCCCGTAGCCAGGAAAGCCGCCGCCAAACCGGCAGCCAAAAAGGCAGCACCGGCTAAAAAGGTCGTCGCCAAAAAACCGGCAGCCAAGCCCGTAGCCAGGAAAGCCGCCGCCAAGCCGGCAGCCAAAAAGCCTGCCGCCAAACCGGTAGCCAAAAAAGCGGCCCCGGCCAAGAAGCCTGTAGCGAAGAAAGCGGCTCCTGCCGCCAAACCTGCGCCGGCTCCTGCGCCTGCCCCCGCACCGGCGGTACCGGTCATCAAGCCTTTCGGGCTCTAACAGGTCGGGCACTGCCCAATCTGAAACGGGGGCATGTCCCCCGTTTTTTTATTTGCGCGCCGAGCGAGTCAGCCCTTCAGTTCCTACACGGTCCCCACCGACTCATCACGCAGGCATTGCTGTCTCATCGGGCAACTGCCAATCGGTTCCGCACGGCATGCAGCACACTCCGGCTCCATGGCAGGCGCATGGCCAGCAACAGGACCAGCACCGCGCCGAATATCAGGGGCTGCGTCAGGTCTTTCTTCACCAGCCACACGTAGTGGATCACCCCCAGGAAAGCGATCAGATAGACCAAGCGGTGCAACGGTTGCCAGCGGCGGCCTAGACGACGCATCATGGCGCGGGTCGAGGTGGCGGCGAGCGGGATGAGCAACACGAAAGCGGCGAAGCCGACTGTAACGAAAGGGCGCTTGACGATGTCCTTTGCGATACCCGCCAGATCGAAGAACTGATCCAGCCATAGGTAAGTCATGAAATGCAGGACGGCATAAAAAAAGGCAAACAAACCCAGCATGCGGCGGTAACGGATGAGATCAGCCCGTCCGGTCAGCCGCCGCAACGGGGTGACCGATAGGGTCACCAGCAGCCCGACCAGCGTCCAGGTACCGGTTGAATGGGTGATGAACTCGATCGGATTCGCGCCCAGCCCCCCCGCGAAACCGAGTACGAACAGCCGCGCCAGAGGCAGCAGGCAGACGGCAAACAGCCAAAACTTCGGATTACGCAGAATCGCGCCCATCAAAAAAACCTCTGTAGATCCATGCCGCGATACAGTTGCGCCACCTGGGCGCCGTAACCATTGAACATCAGCGTGTCGCGTTTCAGGAATTCGCCGATACGGCGCTCCTTCGCCTGGCTCCAGCGGGGATGGTCGACATGCGGATTCACGTTGGAATAGAAGCCATATTCCTGCGGCGCCGCGCGCATCCATGCCGTCAACGGCTGTTTCTCGACGAAACGTATCCTGACGATGGACTTTGCACTCTTGAACCCATACTTCCACGGCACCACCAGCCGGATCGGCGCCCCATTCTGATTGGGCAGCACTTCGCCGTAGAGTCCGACAGCCAGTATCGTCAGCGGGTGCATCGCTTCATCCAGCCGCAAGCCTTCGACATACGGCCAGTCCAGCACACCCGAACGCTGCCCTGGCATCTGCCTGGGGTCGTTCAAACTGACGAATTCGACATATTTGGCCTTGCCGGTCGGCGCAGCGCGGCGAATGAGCTCACCCAAGGGAACCCCCACCCACGGGATCACCATCGACCACCCCTCCACACAACGCATCCGGTAGATGCGTTCCTCCAGTGGCGCCAGTTTCAACAACGAATCGATGTCGTAAACGCCCGGTTTACTCACCTCGCCCTCGACCGTCACCGTCCACGGACGCGTTTTCAGGCTGCCGGCATTGTCGGACGGATCGCGCTTGCCGGTGCCGAATTCATAGAAATTGTTGTAGGTCGTGACCGCCTTGTATGGGGTTTTCTCGTCGTCCAGCGTGTAGGCGCTGCTGCGTACACCAGCCAGCCTGGTACCGGCCTGTGCATCAGGGACGACCCCCAGGGCAGCACTCGCCGCCAGCACGCCCATGCCCTGCATGAAGCGGCGGCGTTCCCGGTAGATTTCAGGCGGCGTGATTTCGGACGGCAGAATATCGCAGGATGGGCGCAGCGGCATGACGGGATCCTATCAATATATAAAGTGGTTACTCTGACAGTCGGAACAGGTCGGACATCCTTACAGTCCGTTGCACGGTTGACTCCCCCATGCCGCGTTTGTTTCGCATGCCCCCCATTCCCGAACGCTGCCGCCCCCTTTCCTCCAAAGCACGCCTGGAATTGACGAATCGCGTACCGCGCTGACGAAGCTTCGTCAGCGCAGTACTGCCCCCGCTTCATCAAGCCGTCAAACCCCCTTGGTTTAATGCGGCTTCCAACGCCATCACACAACACGGGAGGCTGGCATGAACCCTGCTGAAGTCCTTGCACAGGAAAGACAAGGAGAGATAGAAATGATCGAACTGGAACCCGGCAACGCGTTGGACATCGCCCTGAAGGAAGATGCGCATGGCCGTGACCGTGTCGTCGTGACCCTGGAGGCGCACGGGTGCGAACTCAACCTCACCCCGCATCAAGCCCGGGTGCTGGCCACCGAACTGATCATGGCAGTGAACCGCGCGGAAGTGCGCGGCAATCTGAAGCATAGCCAGAACATGGTGCGGAGCTCGCAGCCCGCCGAGCATAAGCGCAGCCTGTTCAACCAGGCTTTTGCCAAATAGATTCAGGCCAGTCGGCTTCGACTGGACCGGGGCAGAGGGGTTGATCAGCCCACCGCCCAATAAGCCGCCTCCGCATTGTCGGAGGTCCACCATCCGTGATAGGGTGGCACTAGGCGCGAAGGTTCGTCCTCGCGCCTTTTTATTTTCAGACCCCCTGCCGGGTGTCTTCAATTACAACATTGCGGGAATCAGCATGGCCGTCATCGAACTCACCAAGGACAACTTCGAATCCACCATCAACGGCAATGACGTCGTCGTCGTCGACTTCTGGGCCCCCTGGTGCGGCCCCTGCCGTGGATTTGCCCCGATTTTCGAAGCCGCGTCCGACAAGCACGCCAACATCGTCTTTGCCAAGGTCAATACCGAGGTCGAGCAGGAACTGGCCGGTTACTTCCAGATCCGCTCCATTCCCACGCTGATGGTGTTTCGCGAGCAGGTCATTCTCTATTCCGAAGCCGGTTCGCTGCCCGCCAACGCGCTGGACTCGCTGATCGAACAGGTGATGGGACTGGACATGGCGCAGGTCCACAAGGACATCGCCGAGCAGCAGGCGCAGCAGGGTCAAGCCTGATCCGTCTTGCCGGCCAATAGCTGCCGCAGCAGCGGCAGCGTGATCGGGCGACGCGCCTCGAGGCTGAACCGGTCGAGCGCCTCCAGCATCCGCAGCAGACTCTGCATATCCCGCGCGGTGTGATTCAACAGATAGTCGGCCACTGGGGGCTCGAGCCGAAATCCCAGGGTTTCGGCATGCTGGCTCAAGGCGGCGCGCTTTTCGGCATCGTCCAGGCCATGCAACTGGAACACCAGGCCCCAACCCAGACGGGTCTGCAATTCCGGCATCACCGGCAGTTCGGCCGGTGCCACATTTCCCGCCGCCAGCCACAGACCGCCTGCTTCGCGTACGCGGTTGAACACGGCGAACCCGGCATGCTGCCGCGCATCGTTCCAGCCCTCCACCTGATCCGCGATCACGGCCTGCGCAGCCTGCTGCCCACTGAGCTCCACCGTCATCCCGCGTGCCTGGCAGGCATGCGCCCAAGCTGCCAGCAGATAACTCTTGCCACTGCCCGGCACGCCCCATATATAGACCATGCGTTCGGCCGCAGTCCCCTCCAGCATGGCCTGCAATTGCGCCATCAACTCGACGTTGCGCCCCACCACGAAACGGGCGAGTTCGGGCTGGGCGGGCGGGCGGATATCCAGGAGCAGTTGCTGCATGGGACGCAAGGATAAGGCATAAGCCACGGCCTGCTCCAGAAAAACCCGGAGGCCGCCATGTGAAAACGCCGCGCGCGCGCGGCTATACTTGGCGCTTCCGCGCCCGATGTCCGAGTCACCCCGATGAGTTCCATTTTTCCCGTCCCGGTCAAACCCGTGATCCAACCCCCGCCCATGGTGGAAGAAGTCCTTGGCGCCGAGGAGCGCGACACGCTCAAGGCGCGTATCAAGACACTGATGAAACAGCAGGATGCAGTGCTGGTCGCGCATTACTACACGTCAGCCGACCTGCAGGATCTGGCCGAGGAAACCGGCGGCTGCGTGTCCGACTCGCTGGAAATGGCACGCTTCGGCCATGCCCATCCAGCGAAGACGCTGATCGTCGCCGGGGTCAAGTTCATGGGCGAAACCGCCAAGATCCTCAACCCGGAAAAGCGCGTCATCATGCCCGACCTCGCGGCCGACTGCTCGCTCGACCTGGCCTGCCCGGCAGACGAATTCGCCGCTTTTTGCGACGCCCATCCCGACCGGATATCTGTCGTCTACGCCAACACCAGTGCAGCCGTGAAGGCGCGCGCCGACTGGGTCGTCACGTCCGGCATCGCCACCAAGATCGTCAAATACCTGCACCAGCAGGGCCACAAGCTGTTGTGGGCGCCGGATCGCCACCTGGGCGACTACGTGCGGCGCATCAGCGGGGCCGACATGCTGTTGTGGCAGGGCTCGTGCGTCGTGCACGAGGCGTTCAAGGCCGAAGCGTTGAAGCAGTTGCGTGCGGCGCACCCCAGTGCCGCGGTGCTGGTGCACCCCGAGTCGCCCGAATCCGTGATTGCGCTGGCCGACGTGGTCGGTTCGACCACCCAGCTGATCGAGGCGGTGCGCACCCTGCCCAACCCGGAATTCATCGTCGCCACCGACAATGGCATTTTCCACAAGATGCATGCCGCCGCCCCGGGCAAGGTCCTGCTGGAGGCGCCGACCGCGGGCGAAGGCGCGACCTGTCAGTCGTGCGCCCACTGCCCCTGGATGGCGATGAATGGCCTGCGGAAGCTCGCCGACGTCTTGGAAACGGGCGGCAACGAAATCCATATCGAGGAATCTGTCCGCGCCCGCGCCCGGCTGTCGATCCAGAAAATGCTGGATTTTGCCGCGGCCGAAAAGGCCGGAACCATCCAGTTGGGCGACTGAGGCGCCCTCATGGCCGGAACCAGCCTGCTTGCCCTTATCGACGACATCGCCACCCTCCTCGACGATGTGGCATTACTGACCAAGGTCGCCGCCAAGAAAACCACGGGCGTGCTCGGCGACGATTTGGCGCTGAATGCGGAGCAAGTCTCCGGAGTACGCGCCGAACGCGAATTGCCTGTCGTATGGGCCGTATTCAAGGGCTCGCTCAGAAACAAGCTCATCCTGGTGCCGGCGGCGCTCGTCATCAGCGCCCTGGCGCCGTGGCTCATCATGCCGATCCTGATGCTGGGCGGGGCCTTTCTCTGCTACGAGGGCTTCGAGAAACTGGCACACAAATTCCTGTCCGGCCACGACCAGGATGACGCGCACAAAGCCGAACTCGCACAAGCGCTGGCCAACCCGGCCGTCGACCTGGCCGAGTTCGAGCGCGACAAGATCAAAGGTGCCGTACGCACCGATTTCATCCTGTCTGCTGAAATCATCGTCATCACCCTGGGTACCGTCGCGACCGCGTCGTTCGGCACTCAGGTTGCCGTACTTGCCGGCATCGCCATCCTGATGACCATCGGGGTATACGGGCTGGTGGCCGGCATCGTCAAGCTCGACGATGCCGGACTCTACCTCAGCCGGCGAAGCGGCAGCGGCTTCGCTGGCATGCAGCGCAGCATCGGACGCGGTATTCTGCGCGTCGCCCCGTATCTGATGAAAAGTCTTTCCGTGCTCGGTACGGCGGCGATGTTTCTCGTCGGCGGCGGCATTCTGGTCCACGGCCTGCCAGGCACGCACGACATTCTGCCCGCCCTCGCCCAGGCTGCACACGCCGTGCCGGCCATCGGAAGCGGGCTGGCTGCCATGACGCCGCTACTGGTCAATGCGCTGGCCGGTATCGTAGCCGGAGGGATGGTCCTGGGCGGCTTGACGGTAACCCGGCGCCTGTTCCGGTAACCCGGCCGTCTATTTCTGATAAGGCTGGATCAGCCTGCGCACCGGATCGTAAGCCTGGTCGTCGACGACAGCGAAGCCATCATAGGCACTATCGAAGGCCTCCAGCGTGGCGCTTCCGTCAGGACTGGTCTTTTTAAGCGCCAGCAAGGCATCGCGCAGCTTGTTGCGCACGGCCACAGGCATACCCGGATGTACGGCAAAAATATAGGACGGCAGGGGAGGGGTACTGCCGATCACGACGATGCCCTGGTTCTTGAAATCGTCGGCAACGGAGTCTTTCAGGATGCCGCCGTCGAAATCCCCTGCCAGCACCGCCTTGGCGATATTGTCGTAATGCTTGAGATAGGCGAAGCGCGAAAAATCAGCCATTTTCACACCCATCGACTCGACTGATGCCCTTTGCAACAAGGCCTTTTCATCGCCAAAGGCAAAGCGCTTGCCCTTGAGGTCTACCGGGGTGGCAATGCCGGAACCTGCTTTTACGCCAATGACCAGCGAAAAATACGGGCGGCCCTGAATAGTCGGCGCAACCAGCGGGATCACCCCGTATTTCCTGCGCGCCTCGATGTAGGCTACCGGCGTGAGATAGGCTATTTGCGTCTGCCCTGTACCCAGATCTTCCACGGCCGACCCCAGATTGGGCGACGGCCGGAAGCGGATATTGAGATCGGTGCTCAGCGCGAGATAGTTCGTCAGCGCGCTCATGCGCTTGATCATCTCGACCGGAATGTCCATGGCCACCGAGCCCATGGTTACCTGACCAGTTGGCGCATGCTGTTTTGGCGCAGCCCAGGCGAGTGAATGCATCGCGCCCACAAGAAGCGCGACCAGTACGGCCTGCGCCGCGACCTGTTTTGGTCTCATGCTGATTCTTTCCCTCGTAAAGGCGGTGCGTCGGCATCACGATACACGCTGTAGCAGTTTCGTCCGCCACGCTTCGCCTGGTAGAGGGCTTTGTCGGCCGCATAGTAGAGGGCTTGCGGCGTTTTCATGGAATCGTCGCATTGGGCAATCCCGACGCTCAGGCTGATGCTCAGCCGCTTGTCTTCGTAATGAAAGCCGTGCGCACGGATGCCTTCCAGCAGAATCTCGACGAACATTCCAGCCTGCTCGGCGTTGGTGTGATACAAAACAATGCCGAACTCGTCTCCTCCGAGGCGCGCGGGCAGATCGGACTTCCGGACGTGCAAGCGCATGAGGGTGCCGATTTCGCGAAGAACCTCATCCCCGGCGCCGTGGCCGTGGCTGTCGTTGATCAGCTTGAAATGATCGATGTCGAACAACACCAGGGTAATGTCTTCCGCATAACGTTCGGATTGATGAAACATCCGCGACAGGGTTTCATCGAATTTGCGGCGATTCGGCAATTCGGTCAGCCAGTCGGTCGTGGCCATGGTGCTGAGCAAGTCGAGTGCATGCTCGAGCTCGCGGGTGCGCCCGCCCAGCTGGATGTTCTTGTCCCGCAGTTCCTGGTTCGCAAAATCGATCTTGCTTTGCAACTTGTCGTGGTAACTGGCGAGAGATGTGTTCAAGGCATTGAACACCGACATCAGCCGGCCAATCTCGTCCCCGCTTCTGACCTCCAGATAACGCGCAACGTACGAATCGCCCTTTTCCGTCGCCTCCTCCATGGCCGTCGTCAGCTTGCGGATCGGCGAAACAATGCCGCGTGCGGTAAATAAATAGACGATCAGCCCGAGTATCACGCCAAAAACGGCCTGTTCGACAAACACACGCCAATAGAGCGCAGCCAGCGCTCGTTCTAGTGCATCGGTCGAGACATCGACGATCACGGCGCCAATGGTCTGGCCATTGAATACGACAGGGGCCTCGAAACGCTGATGGGTCCTGGCATCGTCCACCTCGGACTGGGCCATGATGCGCCCATCCCGGTTGCGGATGATGACGCGGATCACATTGACTTGCCGGCCAACGTTGGCGGCGAGCATTTCCAAATTGCCATAATCGTACCCGGCTATCAGGGAGGCCGCACCGGAGGCGGTGGCATTGGCGACGCTTTGACCTGCCTTGCCGATCAGTTCGCTGAGCGACGCGCGTTCGCTCTGAACGCGAATCACGCCGATGACGGCTGACGTCACCAGTACGCCAACCACGACATAACCTATGAGCTTGATGCCCAAACCAAACCGCAAGCCAATCTCCCCTACGAAGCCAGGCGACCGAATCTTTTTCCGTTATTCGGTTATCGGCTTGCCCGTCGAAAGCTGAAGCCCCCGACGCGGGCAGGGACAGCGCGGTTCGCCCGTTCCTCGGTCTGCCCGAACCCACCCATATCCCGTAAAATATCGGCTTTGAAGCAGATCGATTCGGCTCCGCCCCGGCGATGCCCGAGTCCAACCCAGCATGACCGCACGCCTGCGCGAAATCCCCTACAACTACACCTCGTTTTCAGATCGCGAAATCGTCATCCGCCTGCTCGGCGCCGAAGCATGGGGCGTGCTCAACACGCTGCGCGGCGAACGCAAAACGGGGCGTTCAGCCCGCATGTTGTTCGAGGTGCTGGGTGATATCTGGGTGGTTCGGCGCAATCCCTATCTGGAAGACGACCTGCTCGACAACCCCAAACGGCGGCAGATGTTGATCGACGCATTGCGCCATCGCCTGCACGAAATCGAAGTGCGACGCCAGGGCAACGAACTGGTCGGACAGCTGCTGGCGGCAGCGGAACGCGCGGTACGCGAATTCGAAGCCTGGTTCGCCAACACGGCCAGTCTGCGCGCGCGTATCCAGCGCCGTCTGGCTGGCGTGACCCGACGCGACAACATCGCGTTTGACGGCCTGGCGCGTGTCTCGCATGTCACCGACGCGACCGACTGGCGCGTGGAATATCCTTTCGTGGTGTTGACGCCGGATACCGAAGCCGAGATGGCCGGTCTGGTGGCCGGTCTGATCGAACTGGGCTTGACCATCATTCCGCGCGGCGGCGGCACCGGCTATACCGGCGGAGCGGTACCGCTCACCGAACATGCGGCCGTCATCAACACCGAAAAGCTCGAAACGATGAGCGCGGTGGAACTGCAGCACCTGCCCGGCTGCGAATTCGAAGTACCCACCATTCATTGCGGCGCTGGCGTCGTCACCAAGCGGGTGATGGAAGCGGCCGATGCCGCAGGCCTGGTGTTCGCGGTCGATCCGACGTCCGCCGATGCCTCAACCATCGGCGGCAACGTGTCGATGAACGCAGGGGGCAAGAAGGCCGTGCTGTGGGGGACTGCGCTCGACAATCTGGTGTCGTGGAAAATGGTTACGCCCGACGCCAACTGGATCGAGGTCAGCCGCCTCAACCACAACCTCGGCAAGATCCACGACGCGCCTTCGGCAACCTTCGAGATCCGCCATTTCGCCGCCGACGGCAAGACGCCGAAAGCTTCGCCGGAGATCCTCACCATCCCCGGCAGCCGTTTCCGCAAGACCGGACTCGGCAAGGACGTCACCGACAAGTTCCTCGCCGGCCTGCCGGGCATCCAGAAGGAAGGTTGCGACGGCCTGATCACCTCGGCACGCTTCATCCTGCACCGGCTGCCCGCGCATACCCGTACCGTGTGCCTGGAATTCTTCGGCACGGCACGCGACGCCACACCCGCCATCGTCGAGATCAAGGATTATTGCGATGCCCATCCGGGCATCCTGCTGGCCGGGCTGGAGCACCTCGACGCGCGCTATGTGAAGGCGGTCGGCTACGCAACCAAGTCGCCGCGCGCCGCGCGCCCGAACATGGTGCTGCTGATCGACGTGGTCTCGGACGATGAAGTCGCGGTGGGCGAAGCCGCGTCGAAGATCGTCCAGCTCGCCAACGCACGCAGCGGCGAGGGGTTCATCGCGGTGTCGGCGGAAACGCGCAAGAAATTCTGGCTCGACCGCGCCCGTACCGCGGCCATCGCGGCACATACCAACGCATTCAAGATCAACGAGGACGTGGTGATCCCGCTCCCCCGTCTGGGCGACTACACCGACGGCATCGAGCGTATCAACATCGAGTTGTCGATCACCAACAAACTGAAGCTGCTCGATGCCCTGGCCGAATTCTTCGCGGCACCGCTGCCGCTGCTGGAGGACGATGACACCGTCGCCGATCCGGTGCAGGTGGAAGAAAAACAGGCTCAGGCACGCAATCTCGTCGCTGCCGTGCGTGCCCGCTGGGCGGGCTATCTGGCCGATCTCGACGCGCCGCACGAAAGCGGCACCGTGTTCACTGCCCTGCGCGACAAGCATATTCGCGTGTCATGGAAACGCGAGGTAAAACGCGAACTGCACCAGCTGTTCATCGGCCGCGAGTACACCAAGGTGCTCGAATCCTGCGACAGCATCCACAAAGCGGTATTGAAAAGCCGCGTGTTCGTGGCATTGCACATGCACGCCGGCGACGGCAACGTGCACACCAACATTCCGGTCAACTCCGACGATTACGCCATGCTGCAGGCCGCCAACGCGGCAGTGGCACGCATCATGGCGCTGGCGACCGAACTCGGCGGGGTGATTTCGGGCGAACACGGTATCGGGTTGACCAAGCTGGAGTTTCTCGACGCTGCGACCATCGCGACCTTTGCCGAATACAAGAAGAAAGTCGATCCCGAGCATCATTTCAATAAAGGCAAACTGCTGCCCGGCGGGGATCTGCACAATGCCTACACGCCGTCATTCAGCCTGCTGGAGGCCGAATCGATCATTCTCGAGGCCTCCGAGACCGGGGCCATCGCCGATTCCATCAAGGACTGCCTGCGCTGCGGCAAGTGCAAGCCCGTGTGCAACACCCATATCCCGCGCGCCAACCTTCTGTACAGCCCGCGCAACAAGATCCTCGCCACCTCGCTGCTGATCGAGGCCTTCCTGTACGAGGAACAGACCCGGCGCGGCACATCCCTGAAGCACTTCGACGAGTTCGGCGACGTCGCCGACCACTGCACCATCTGCCACAAGTGCAAGAACCCCTGCCCGGTCGACATCGACTTCGGCGACGTCTCCATCGCCATGCGCAACATGCTACGCAAACAAGGCAAGAAGAAATTCAACCCCGGCACCTGGGCGTCGATGGCCTTCCTCAACGCGACCGACCCCGCCACCATCAAGGCGCTGAGGAAGCCACTGATCGAATGGGGCTACGCCAGCCAGCGCCTGGGGAACCAACTGTTCAAGCGCATGGGCCTGATCCAGGCGCAGACCCAACATCCGCCTGCCACACTGGGCCGGCCGAAGCTCGTCGCGCAGGTGATCCATCTGGTCAACAAGCCGATGCCGGGCGGGCTGCCGAAAAAGACCTCGCGCGCGCTGCTGGGTCTGGAAGACCCGTCCATCGTCCCCATCCTGCGCAACCCCGCCAAACTGTCCGACGATTCCGACGCGGTGTTCTATTTTCCCGGCTGCGGTTCGGAACGCCTGTTCTCGCAGGTGGGACTCGCCACCCAGGCCATGTTGTTCGAACTCGGCGCCCAGACCGTGCTGCCGCCCGGCTACCTGTGCTGTGGTTATCCGCAGACCGCAGGTGGTCAGGCCGACAAGGGCGAAGCCATCACCGCGGCCAACCGCGTGCTGTTCCACCGCGTCGCCAACACGCTCAACTACCTCGACATCAAGACCGTGCTCGTGTCATGCGGTACCTGCATGGACCAACTCCTGAAATACGAATTCGAGAAGATCTTCCCCGGCTGTCGCCTGCTCGACATCCACGAATACCTGATGGAAAAAGGCGTCAAGCTCGACAACGTGGCCGGCGAGAAATACCTCTTCCACGACCCCTGCCACACGCCGATGAAAACCCACGCGCCGATGAAAGTCGCCAACACGCTGTTGGGCGGCGGCGTGCACCTGTCCGACCGCTGCTGCGGCGAATCCGGCACCCTCGCCGTCAGCCGGCCGGACATCTCCACGCAGATCCGCTTCCGCAAGGAAGAGGAAATCCGCGCCGGGGTCGCCGCACTGGCCACCGGCAGCCAGCCGATCAAGCTCCTGACCAGCTGCCCGTCGTGCCTGCAGGGACTGGCACGCTACAGCGACGACACGAATACCGAGCCGGATTACATCGTGATCGAGCTGGCGAAAAAACTGCTCGGGGAAAACTGGATGACGAACTACCTCACCCGCGTCGGGAATGGCGGGATCGAGCGTGTGCTGCTGTAAACCTCCAGTTCGACCGGAAAATCCGGGGCGCGATTGCCCCGGAAAACCGGCCATGCTATCGTCCTGCCTGCGGAGACCAGATATAACAATCAGTTAAATCAAATACTTGGTCTTAGGGGAGGAAAATCATGCACGTCCGTCTGACGACGCTTGCTGCCGCACTCATGATCGGCGTCACACCTGCTTGGGCAACCGATTTGCCCGCTTACGAAACCTATTCGGCCGCTGCGGATTTCGGCACGAATTTTTTCAGTAGCGATCCAACGTATACGCAGCTACTGGACACCACGGCGACACCAGGGGCAACTGCGCAAATCAGCGGCTCGGGGTATACGGCCTCGGCCAGCACAAGCCTGGGCAGCAACCATGCCTATGCGAGCGCCAGCGCCATGCCCTCCAACGTGCTCAGCGCAGGGAGTTTCTCGGGCTGGTACGACCAGGTCACGATCACCGGCGGCAGCGGCACGGGCACTGCGAATTTCACGGTGCAATTGAACGGAACGGTTGACGTCGGCGCCATGGCTGGCGGACTCGGCTACACGCTTGGCGCCAGCAGCGTGCATCCGAGCCTGCTCACCAGCAACACACTGACCTTCAATGCGATCAATACCACGCCTTGGGCACTGGATGCGGCCACGCCGATCGCCAGCTACCTGATCGGTGCATCGCCCTACAACGACACGTCGATTCTTTTTTCCAGCACGCCTTATCCCACTGATCCCACGAGTGGAGGAATCCTCGGAATCCCCGCCCTCGACCCGTCTCTTGGAGGCGGCACGGGCATGGGATTCCCTACCCCAGACCTTGTTCTGACTCCCGGTTCGGGACAAAGCGTCAACGTCACCCTACATGGCACGCTCAACTTCACCTACGGTGAAGCGTTCTACCTGATTGGCGGCCTGGGTGCATCAGTGATCGGCGATGGGCTTCAGTCATTTTGCTCCTTCACGGTTGGGGATACGTGTACACCGCCAGTCAAGGACGGCAGCGGTGCCACCACCCTCGACTTCTCGAACAGCGCGAACCTCATCAACATCGCGCTGCCCGAGGGCGCAACGGCCAGCTTCGCCTCCGGCAACGTCTACAACGTGACTACCGTGCCCGAGCCCGACGCATGGCTCATGCTGCTGGCCGGGCTGGGGCTGGTGGGCTGGCGGGCACGCCGCCGCGCCTGAGCGGCTGCTTGCCAAGCCTGGTCCCGCCCCGCATGATGCGGGGCGTCTTGTTTCAAGGAAGCGCGTATGTCCGATTGTCCCTTATGCAGTGCGCCGGGCGGGCGACTGTTATGGCAGGATGAGTTCTGCCGCGTGGTGCGGGCCGACGAATCGGATTACCCCGGTTTCCTGCGCGTGATCCTCAACCGCCACGTCAAGGAAATGACCGACCTGGTGCTGGAAGAGCGCTCGCGTTTGATGATGATGGTGTGCAAAACCGAGCAGGTCGTTCGCGACGTGATGCGGCCCGACAAGATCAATCTCGCCTCGCTCGGCAACGTGGTGCCGCATCTGCACTGGCACGTGATTCCGCGCTTTGCGGACGATCCGCATTTCCCGAATCCGGTATGGGGGGAGAGGCTGCGGGAAACGTCTCGCGCAGTACCCGCCGACCTGGACGCGCAGCTTGCCGCGGCGTTCAACTCACTGGTGTAGTCCCCCTCCCAAACCATTGAAGCACCAGGAACCACGCTCCACCCGCAAGGGGTAGGCCGTGGTTCTATTGGCGCTAAAGCGCCAAGAACCACGCTCAGCCGACGGCTTGCTCGCGTTCGGGAAACGGAATGACCGTGCCGCTTTTCTCCGCGCCGGGCAGTTGAAGGCGCTGAGCGGGGAAAACGGCCGAGAAGGTGCTGCCCTTGCCGGGTACGGACTGGATCTCCAGGCGCGCACCGTGGCGGGTCAGCACATGTTTGACGATGGCCAGCCCCAGTCCGGTGCCGCCGGTTTCGCGCGAACGGCTGCGGTCCACCCGATAGAAGCGTTCGGTCAGGCGGGGAATATGCTCGGCCGCGATGCCTTCGCCGGTATCGATGACGGAAAAAACCCCCTCGCCGTTGCGCTCTCGCCAAGCCAGGGTGATTTCGCCGCCTTCCGGGGTGTAGCGCACGGCATTCGACACCAGGTTGCCGAGCGCACTGCGGATTTCCTGCAGGCTGCCTTTCAAGCAGGCCTCGCTCTGGCATTGCAGGCTGACCCGGTGCCGTCCGCGGCTCAGCGATTCCGCTTCGGCCTTCAAGGCCTGCGCCAGCTCGGGCACGTTGACGAGTTCGTCCTTGAGCGTGTGGTCGGCGCTTTCCAGCCGCGACAGGGTCAGCAAGTCATCCAGCAGGTGTTGCATGCGCCGGGTATGGTCCAGCATCAAATCGAAATAATGGCGGCTCTCGGCGGCAGGCAGGTCGGGGGCATCGGCCAGGGTCTCGACAAAACCGCCGACCACGGTCAAGGGCGTGCGCAATTCGTGCGAGACATTGGCGATGAAGTCGCGGCGCATGGCATCGACGCGCTCAAGGTCGGTGATGTCGCGGGCGACCAGCAGCTTCTGCGATTCGCCGAACGGCACCAGTTGCAGGGACAGGATAAGTTCGCGATTCACCGGCGATTTGCACACCAGGCGCCGCGAATAATCGGCTGCGTCGAGAAAATCCAGGAACTGTGCCTGCCGCAGCAGGTAGCGGATGAACTGGCCGCGGTCGCGTTCGCAGTCCAGGCCCATGTAGGTGCGGGAAGCAGGGTTGCACCACTCGATCTGTTCGCTGCGGTTGAGAATGACCATGCCGTCGGGCACGGCCATCGCGGCATGTTCGAACTGTTCGAGCGCGGAGGTGAGCTGGCCACGGCTGGCTTTCTGACGGCGCTGGAGTTTTTGCAGCCGGTAGAAGATGTCGCCCCAGGTGCCGGTGGCGTCCGGCGGCTCCACTTCGTCCGGATTTTCCAGCCAGCGCGCCAGGCGGAATTCCTGCCACAGGCGGCGCAGCATCACGAAAGCCTGGACGCCGGCCAGGAACCCCAGCGCAGCCACCCATCCGGAGCCGGCCCACAAGATCAGCGCCACCAGCAATACGCCGGCCAGCACACTGAGTGGACGCCACCAAAAACCCATGTTTGCCTGCTTGAAAACCGTGGTGGATGGATTATCCCACGTCGGCCGAAAAGCGGTAACCCGAGCCGCGCACGGTCTGGATCAGCTCGGAATGGCCGGACGGCTCCAGTGCCAGGCGCAGGCGGCGGATGTGGACGTCGACCGTGCGTTCCTCCACGAACACGTCGTCGCCCCACACCTGGTCGAGCAGCTGGGTGCGCGAGTAGACGCGCTCGGGGTGCGTCATGAAGAAGTGCAGCAGGCGGAATTCGGTCGGCCCCAGTTCCAGCGCCTGGCCCTTGCCCTGGACGCGATGGCTGGTGGGATCGAGCTTCAGGCCGTTGATTTCCACCGGCTCGTCGGTCATTTGCGGCGCCCGTCGACGCAACACGGCCTTGATACGCGACACCAGCTCGCGCGGCGAGAACGGCTTGGTGATGTAGTCGTCGGCGCCGGTATCCAGTCCGAGTACCTTGTCGCGTTCCTCGCCACGCGCCGTCAGCATGATGATGGGAATCGGCTGGTAGCGCTCGTCGCTGCGCAGACGCTTGCACAGGTCGATCCCCGACATGCCGGGCAGCATCCAGTCAAGCAGGATGACGTCGGGCAGCGTGCTTTTGAGGAATTTCAGCGCATGCTCGGCGTCACCGGCGGCGGTGACCTGATGCCCGGCCTGCGCCAGGTTGAATTTCAGCAATTCCTGGATTCCGGGTTCGTCTTCGACCAGCAAAATATTGGCAGCCATGTGATTCCAACCTTGTTTTGATGGTGGCCATACTATGACAGCAGTATGACTGATTTATGACACCGCCAGCCCCCTTCAAATCCGCGCCTGCCCGCGCACTGGTAGAATCCCTGGCTGACTCCGTTCACCCCCTCTGCCATGGATAAAACCACCCATTTCGGCTACCAGCAGGTCGCCGAGTCCGAAAAAGCCGCCAAAGTGGCCGAGGTCTTCCATTCCGTCGCCGCCCAATACGACGTCATGAACGACCTCATGTCGGCCGGCCTGCACCGGCTGTGGAAGCGCTTTGCCGTGGCGCAGGCGGGCTTGCGGCCCGGCATGAAGGTGCTCGACGTCGCCGGTGGCACCGCCGACCTGACCCGGCTGTTCCTGAAGGAAGTCGGCGACACCGGCCAGGTGCTGCTCACCGACATCAACTTCTCGATGCTGCGCGAAGGCCGCGACCGCATGCTCAACGAGGGCAGGACGCCGCCGGCCATTCAATGCGATGGCGAGCGGTTGCCGTTTCCAGACGACTATTTCGATTGCGTATCAGTCGCCTTCGGGCTCCGGAACATGACGCACAAGGATCAGGCGCTGGCCGAGATGAACCGCGTGCTGAAACCCGGCGGCCGCCTCCTGGTACTGGAATTTTCCAAGGTGTGGAAGCCGCTGGAACCCGCCTACGACCTGTATTCCTTCAAACTGCTGCCGCTGATGGGCAAGCTGGTTGCCAAGGACGCCGCCAGCTACCAGTACCTGGCCGAGTCGATCCGCATGCATCCTGGCCAGGAAGAACTCAAGGCGATGATGGAGACCGCCGGCTTCGCCAAGGTCAGCTATCACAACCTCACCGCCGGTGTCGTCGCACTGCATAAAGGCTTCAAGGTTTGATCGCTGAAAGCCTCTTCGAACGTAGCCTCAACCATCTGTTGCGGCAGTCGCCCGGTACGGCCGAGGCGCTTGTCAGGCACGCCGGTGCGAGCGTGCGCTTCGACCTGGCATTCAAGCAATTCGATTTCCGCATCGCCGACGACGGCTGTTTTTCCGAAGCCGTGGTCGATGCCCCCGACGCCGTCATCCGCCCCACCCCCGCGCTCGTCGCCCGCCTGCCGTTTTTCGGCCGCGATGCGCTGCGCGACGCCGACTACACCGGCGACCCAGCCTTGCTCGCCACGCTCGACCGCGTCTTCAAGCAACTGGATTGGGATGTCGAGGCCGATCTGGCGCCATTGGTCGGCGGCATTGCCGCACACCGGCTGAACACGATCGGCCGCGACGCCCTCGCCGGTATCGCCCGCGCTTTCTCGGCACTGGGCCACAACGCAAGCGAGTACCTGGTCGAGGAAGTCGAGCTGATGGCGCGCGGCGTCGACGTCGCGCGCTTCAACCAGGCGGTCGACGTGTTGGCCGACGACACGGCACGGCTGGATGCCCGCCTGCGGCGGCTGGAAACGCGCGACGCATGAAACTGCTGCGCCTCGCCCGCATCCTCAGTATCGGCCTGCGCTACGGGCTGGAAGAATTCTTTCTCGGCCACGAGCGGGTGCGCCCGCTGCGCTGGCTGGTGCGCGTCACCCTGTTCTGGCGGCCGCTCAACGAACCGCGCGGCGTGCGCCTGCGCCGTGCGCTGGAGGCGCTGGGGCCGATCTTCGTCAAATTCGGCCAGATGCTCTCTACCCGACGCGATCTGGTGCCACTCGACATCGCCGACGAACTCGCCCAGCTACAGGATCGGGTACCGCCTTTCCCTTCGGCCGAGGCCATTGCCACCCTGGAAGCGACCTATAAAAAACCACTGGCCGACGTATTCGCCGAATTCGACGCCACGCCGGTCGCGTCCGCCTCGGTGGCGCAGGTGCATTTCGCCCGCCTGCATGACGGTACCGCCATCGCGGTAAAGGTACTCCGCCCCGGCATCGCGCCCGTGATCGCGCACGACGTCTCGCTGCTCTATGCCGCCGCCGGCCTGGTGGAGAAATTGTTCGCCGACGGCAAGCGGCTGCGTCCGCGCGAAGTCGTCAGCGAATTCGAGAAACATCTGGCAGACGAGCTCGACCTGATGCGCGAAGCCGCCAACTGCTCGCAGCTACGGCGCAACTTCAAGGATTCGCCACTGCTGAAAGTGCCCGAGGTGTACTGGGATTACTGCGGCCGCGACGTCATGGTGATGGACCGCATGGACGGCATCCCGGTGAGCCAGATCGGGCGCCTGCGCGAATCCGGCGTGAATATCCCCAAACTCGCCGCCACCGGCGTGGAAATCTTCTTCACCCAGGTGTTCCGCGACGGCTTCTTCCACGCCGACATGCATCCCGGCAATATCCTGGTGCGCCCGGGCTCCGAGCAGTACATCGCGCTGGATTTCGGCATCATGGGTACGCTCACCGAAGTCGACAAGCAGTACCTCGCGCGCAATTTCCTCGCTTTCTTCCGCCGCGACTACAAGGGCGTGGCGCTGGCCCATCTGGAATCCGGCTGGGTACCGCCCGACACCCGCATCGACGAACTCGAGGCCGCGGTACGCGCGGTGTGCGAGCCGGTGTTCGATCGCCCGCTGAAAGACATTTCATTCGGCCGCGTGCTGCTGCAGCTGTTCCAAGCCTCGCGCCGCTTCAACGTGGAAATCCAGCCGCAGTTGGTGCTGCTGCAGAAAACCCTGCTCAACATCGAGGGACTCGGCCGGCAACTCGACCCCGAACTCGATCTGTGGAAAACCGCCAAGCCCTTCCTGGAACGCTGGATGAACGAGCAGATGGGCTGGCGTGCGCTGGTGAAGAACCTGCAAGCCGAGGCGCCGAAGTGGGCGGTGCTGCTGCCGCAACTGCCACGGCTGGCGCACCATGCCCTGAATGAAAACCGGCTGGGCCAGCTTGAAGCCGGCCTCGTCCTGATGCTGCGGCAACAGCAGACGCGCAACCGCTGGCTCGGGCTCATGGCCGGCCTGCTTGCGCTCATTGCAACCGGGACACTTATTCTGATTTTCCGCTAGAGACACACCATGCTGATCGGTTTTGTCATCCTTTACTTGGTCATCTCCATCGGCGTCGGCATGTATGCCGCCACGCGCGTCCACACCGCCCGGGATTACGTCGTGGCGGGCCGTCATCTGCCGATCTATATCGTCACGGCCACCGTCTTCGCCACCTGGTTCGGCTCGGAAACCGTCCTCGGCATTCCCGCCACCTTCCTCAACGAAGGCCTGCACGGCATCGTGTCCGATCCCTTCGGCTCTTCGATGTGCCTGATCCTGGTCGGCTTGTTCTTCGCCCGCAAGCTCTACCGGATGAACCTCCTCACGCTGACCGACTACTACCGCAAACGCTATGGCCGCAAAGTGGAAGTCATCACGGGCGTGGCCATCATCATTTCCTACCTCGGCTGGGTGTCGGCCCAGATGACCGCGCTCGGTCTGGTATTCAACATCCTGTCCCAAGGCGCCATCACGCAAACCCAGGGCACCCTCATCGGCGCTGCCATCGTGTTGCTCTACACGCTTTACGGCGGGATGTGGTCGGTGGCGCTGACCGATTTCTTCCAGATGAGCATCATCGTCGTCGGCCTCTTGTACATCCTGTATGTGGCATCGGACATGGCGGGGGGGCTCGGTCATGTGGTTCAGCATGCCGCGCAGAAAGGGCAGTTCAACTTCTGGCCAGAGGCCAATAGCAAGGACGTCATCGCCTTCATCGCCGCTTGGATCACCATGATGTTCGGCTCCATCCCTCAGCAGGACGTGTTCCAGCGGGTGATGTCCGCCAAGAGTGAAAACATCGCGGTCGCCGGTTCGGTCATGGGTGGCAGCTTCTACTTCTTCTTCGCCTTCGTGCCGCTGACCATCGCCTATTCCGCCACACTCATCGATCCTGGTCTGGTCTCGGGTCTGCTGGACAAGGATTCGCAGATGATCCTGCCCCAGCTCATCCTCAACCACATGCCCGTCTTCGCCCAGATCATGTTCTTCGGCGCCCTGCTCTCGGCCATCATGAGCACGGCTTCAGGCACATTGCTGGCGCCCGCCGTCACGTTCTCCGAGAACATCATCAAGCCCTACCTGCCACACCACAATGACAAGACCCTGCTCCTGACCATGCGCGTGGTAGTCGTGGGGTTCGCCGCCATCGTCACGACGTTTGCGCTGTATTCCGACGCCACCATTTACCAGATGGTGGAAAACGCCTACAAGATCACGCTCGTGGTCGCCTTTGTCCCGCTTGTTTCAGGCCTGTACTGGCAACGCGCCTGCAAGCAGGGCGCCTACCTTTCAATCGCCCTGGGCCTCGCGGTCTGGCTGCCCATGGAAATCTGGCTGCCGGAAGGCACGGCCTTGCTGCCGCCGCAGTTTGCGGGATTTCTCGCGAGCCTGACGGGCATGGTGATCGGCTCGCTCAAGCCGGAATTTTTTGGGGGCCGCCGTCCCCATCCTAGACATATGGCATAAGGTCACCGGCACTAGATGCCCACTAACATTTAACAAACTGTTCCGCGTCGAAAAAATTTACATATTTAGATTTCCTGGCCATACCAGCATCAGGGAAGTGATCATATCAATTTGAAATAAAAGGATTTTATTAAAAAAACCTTCTTTGGCACAAAGAATGCTTTGCTCCTTGGCAATTAGATATGCCTCTTGTTTAAGCATATTTAACTTAGTTGCAGCACCATTTTGCGGATCAGTTCACTTCAACCAAGGAGTCATATTATGAAAAAAACAGCTCTGGCCAGCGCCCTCGTCACTACCGCCCTATTCGCGGCAGCGAGCGCTAACGCTGCCCCATTGATTGTCAATACTGCGCTAAGCAATATTCCTACTGCTTTTGACAACGTGATTACCGGCACCGGTTCCACCGTGGTAACCGCGCAAGTCGTGGATGGTCAAAGCACCTACAATTATATTGATAAGGATGGCAATGCGGCGACGGTTTCAGTCACGCGCACGTCGACCGGGGCTGCCGCGCTTCCTAGCGGCGGGTATGCCGATTATGGCACTCCCCTGTCAGGCAGCGTGTGGAACATCAACCCCGGTTCCAGCGTCAGCGATCCCATTCCTGGCTTCGGCTCCGGCCTGACCTTCACTTTCAGCTCGCCGGTGAACGCGTTCGGCTTTGAAATCGGCGACTGGGCGACCTGCTGCTACACCAATGTCCGTCCGACAGCGATTCAGACCACTTACAGCGTACCTGCGACCGGTTCCGGCCTATGGATCGCCTTCGACGGCGGCGCGGCCACGCTGCCCGCCAATGCATTGTCTTCTTCCGATAACCCCGGCCTAAACTTCACCAACTTCATCGGTGCCATCGATTCGTCCGGTTTCTTCTCGAAGGTCACGTTCTTCGGTGATGGCTTCGGCGAGTTCCTGGTTGCCGGCGGCACCCTGCGTTTTGCCTCGGTTCCGAAAGGTTCGGTTGGCGGCTCAGTCCCCGAACCCGCTTCCCTGGCCCTGCTGGGTATCGGCTTGGCAGGTCTGGCTACCATGCGCCGCCGCAAGACCGCCTAAACAGCACGCTTCAGCAACAAACAAAACGGCGACCTTAGGGTCGCCGTTTTGTTTGGGTCAGGTGCAATGCATCGGGTTAACGCAAGTAGCCCTCATGCTCCAGCTTGAGCAGAATCTGCTGCACGGCCTCATCAATGCCCAGACCAGTCGTATCGATCGCCAGCTCCGGCTTCTCAGGCACTTCGTAAGGATCGGACACCCCCGTGAACTCGGGAATCAGACCGGCACGTGCCTTGGCGTACAAGCCTTTGCGGTCGCGCGATTCGCAGGTCTCGATCGGGGTGGCGACGTGGATTTCGACGAAGCCGCCGACCGCCTCGATCATGCCGCGCACGTCGCGGCGGGTCTGGCGATACGGCGCGATGGGCGCGCAGATGGCGATGCCGCGGTTCTTGGTGATTTCGGACGCGACGAAGCCGATACGACGCACGTTGATATCGCGGTGCGCCTTGGTGAAACCTAATTCGGAGGAAAGATGGCGGCGCACGATGTCGCCATCAAGCAGGGTGACGCAACGCCCGCCCATTTCCATCAGGCGTGCCGCCAGCGCGCGCGCCAGGGTGGATTTCCCTGCGCCGGACAGGCCGGTGAAAAACACGGTGAAACCCTGGCGCTCGCGCGGTGGGCTCTGCCGGTGCAATTCGGCAATCACTTCGGGAAAGCTGTACCAGTCAGGGATTTTCAGCCCGGTCTGCATGCGGCGCTGGAATTCCTCGCCGCTCAGGGTGAGCAAACGCGCACCGGCAGGCGCTTCGGATTCGGGCAAATGCTCGGCACGGTCTTCCACATACACCATGCGCGGATAGGCGATGAAGCGCACGCCGATTTTCCCGGCCAGCTCCGTCACGGGCAGATCGGCGTGCGTATGAATGAGGTCTTCACCCCGCCGACAATCGCCGTCAGACTGATGCTCACCGCCTGCGATCAGCAAGCTGCAGCCGTAGTTGCGCGCGATGATGGCGCGCAGCAGCAGGGCGCGGGCGCTTCCCTCGCGCGGTGGAGCCGGCAACAGCGACAACTGGGTCGTGGCAGCCGGGAAGCGTTCGCGAATGGCGAGAAAGCTTCTGACCAGGCCGAAATACGCCGGCGCCTCGGTAATGTCTCCGCCCACCTGCGGGTGCAGCAGCAGGTTGGCCTCGTTTTCGATCGCACTTTTCAGACAGAATTCGAATTGCGCACGATGCATCGGCTGGCGCGCCTGCCAGGCCACCACACGTCGCCAGCCGCGTCGTACAAAGAGCGCACGCAGTTCGGCCGGGGTGGCACGCAAACCGGAAAAATCAGGATGCGGTGGTAGGGCCACCCCCTCGATCGCCCCGCCCAGATGCCGGATGCCGTCAGTCTCCCATGCATCGCTGACGGTCAATATTGCGAGCATGAAACCTTCACCGTCGCGCAAGGCCACCCGATCTCCCGATTTCAGGTCAGCGGCGGCTTTCTGCTTGCTGGCGAGCGTGACCGGTAGGGGCCAGAACGTGCCATCGTCGAGTTGGCTATCGGTTTCGACGCGCTCGCATTGCGTACGCGTCATGAAGCCGGTGAGCGGCGAGTAAGCGCCCGTCAGCAACATTTCAAGTTCGCACTGTTGCCGCCAGTCCAGATCGAGCGAAGGCAGGCTCAAGGCCTCCTGCTTGAGTGCGACACTTTTCGCGGGATCGATCAGATTGACGAGGGTTCCGCCGTAGGGTGCGATCAGTTGATTCACGATTCAGCTCCGGGAAAAGACCGCAAAGAATGTAGCAATAAACCGGCCAAGCTCGGCGTCAGGCAGATGATTGATGCCGGCCGCCCCTTTGCGTCCTCCGCCAGTGTCGAACTGGCTGCATAGTTCGTCCGCGCCGGACTTGGCCACCAGCGGGGCACGCACACTGACGACATAGCCGCCACCCGGCTTGGCCGTGAGCACGGCATGCGCCTGCGTGGGAGACTCGACTGCCAGTTGATTGCCGAACACGCCGGAAATCCGCCGCGCCCATTTCTCGGCGGGGAGCATGAAGATGCGCCCGGCAGCACGCGCTTCCGTCGCGTCCAGGGCAACGGCGCGCGTCATGTCCTCCTGGTAGCCGGCCTTCAGCGTTCGATAGGCGGCCGACTCGGCGATGAAAGCAAAGGGATCGGCAAACGGACGCATCTGGCGATACAACTCGGCCGGGTCGTAAAACAGGTCGTCGAGCGTTTCACCATAGCCGTTGTAATTGAGGCATTCGCCCAGGGATTGCAGCTGCGCCAACTGTTCGGCCGACAGGTTCAGGGGGGTGGCGGCCTGCCGCGCCGCATCGGCAAGATTGTCGCCGAACGCGGCGGTGACCGCCCACGCCAGATGCCGACCCTGCAAGTACCGGTTCACCAGCAGGCTGGTGCAGACATTGGCGTCGGTATCGATGTGCGGCTCGAAATGGGGATGCACGGGAATGTCGCCCGGCTGGTGGTGATCGAAGTAGCGTACTTCTGCCCCTGCTTCGAGAATCCGGTCCAGCGCGTCACGGTTTTTCGACAGGGCGATGTCGAGCACGGTGACGCGATCGCCCGCCTGGGCCTTAACCCGTTTCAACAGGCTGATATCGCGCTTGGGTCCGGTCACCAGTTCGGAATCGGCGGGATCAGCGAGGCGCAACTGGTGCAGCGCACAGAGACCGTCGGCGTCGCCGTTGAAAACGTCAATGAGGGGCATGTCGGGTAAGGGCATGAAGCCGTTGAGCGGCGCGAAAGTGCGGCCATTGTATGAAGGCGAGCGTTGCAATGACAAGCACATGCAGCACACTGTAACGTAGCCAGATGACAGGCATCGAGGCGTAATGCTGGCGGTCGGCGCTCAGCAGGAACTGCAGGGCCGAGAATTGCTGGCCATACTTGTCGATCGTGCTGGCCAGTCCGAGGTGCAGGAACAAGGCGGCGAGGGGCAACGAAACCAGCGCGCCGATCAGACTCAGCATGCGTTGTGCGCCCATTGGAGGCGAAGCGAGCAAGGCAGATGCCAGGAACACAATATAGAGCCAGGCACTCAAGGCCGTAAAAGCCAGCGGCTGCGGCGTAGCCATCAACTCGACAAGGTTGTCAGTGTCCGCCTGTATGACCACGCCCCAATAGGCCAGGCCCAAGACCGGAAGCACCGCCCAGAAATGCAGGGCGCCCAATCGCCGCCCGCGCCAGCGGCGCACGGTTTGCGCAGCCAGATAGATCAACGCACCGGGAATGGCGGCTAGCGCCACCCAGCGCAGTCCGAGTTCCCACTGCCCGGGCCAGCCCAACACCGGGCTGCCGGCCAGGTCGAAAAGGCTCTCATCCGGCACGGCTGCATCCAGCAATAAAAAAGCGATGGCGCCATACACCAGCAGGCCCAGGGGCAATTGCACCACACGGGCCAGGCCGGACACCTGCCGACGCGCCAGCCACACGGGCCAGACAGCCAGCCAGTAGCATGCCACCGCAAGCAACAGCGCAGACAACCAGGCACTATCCTGTCGCAGCAGCTCGCGTACGTTGTACGGCACGAAGGGTGCATGGGCGGCCCCCCAGAACAGCACGCCCATGCCGACCAGGACGAGCGGCATATGCCAGCGCCTACGTGTCGTCTGGGGTACGACCGGGGATGCGGGCTCTGTGTCCTGGGAGGCTCGTGGCGCGACGGCATGCCGGGGCGCCCGCAAGATGCGGCGCGCCACGGCATAACCCGCCAACCCGCCCAACCAGGCCAGCAACCAGTCGGTAGTGTCGGCGATCTTCTCCGGCAGCATCACCTGTCCCAATTCGATGAGCGCAGGCATCCCGACCAGCACCAGCATGGCTACCGCAAACAGCATGGCCCGCCAACGCCACGGCTGACGGGCCACGCCCCAAGCCAGCAACCCGCCCAGCGGCGCAAAGAACAGCGTCTTGCGCAAAACTTCGGTGATGGCCCGGTATTCGGTGCCGAAGTAATACACCTCGAACGGCACCCGCTGCACAAAGTCGAGCCGGTCTTTGATGAACGCGCCGTCGGTACGGAAATCGAAGGGAAACCAGAACACGAACAGCAGTACCCCCATCCACCCTGCAGCCAGCGCAAAAGGCAGCCAGGTCCCCCACTGCATCGGCGCGCCACCGTGCGCTTCGCGCTTGGCCAGGCGTCCGCCGACGACGCTGCCAAGCGCCCCGCCAAGCGCGGCCGTCAGGATATCCGTCACATCGCTGACGCGGGAAAAGACGAACAATTGCGCAAACTCCAGGCCGGTTGCTGCGGCCAGCGTCATGCCCCATGCACGCCAGGCAGTACGCGTTCCATCGAGCCGCCACAGCAAGGCCAAGGGTGTCCAGATCAGCGCATCGGTGGCAATTTCATAGACTGCAGAGGCGGGGTCATGCGGCAAATCGCCAAACGGAATCAGCACGACCATACCGTCCCGCCATTTGTGAAAAATCTCGACCAGGCTGATGGTCAGATCAAGCGGCAGGACGTTGTAAACGACGACACCTGCCAGATAGGTCCAGGCCAGACGCTCGGCGAGTGCGGCGCGGGCATGGTTGTGCTGCCAGGCTTGCAACCAGTCGACGAACTTCCTGTCTGTCATCCACCATGCCAGCACACCGATGAAACCGCCCAGCGTTTCGGCAAAGATGTCGTTCTGCGACACCGTACGCTGCGGGAAAAACAGCTGGGTGAATTCAATGCCGACGCTCAATGCGGTAGCGGCGGGAATCAACGCCAGCGTGGCGATCAGATTGCGCAGGCGACCGTTGCCGCCTGTCAGGGCACCCATCCACAGATAGGTCAGGGGAATGAACAGCAGCAGATTGGCGACCCAGTCGGCGCGCGACCCGATTCCCAATCTCAGGAACGGGATTGCAGCGAACCGGGCCACGGCGACATCCCACGGCAGCGCATGAAACTTGAGCGGCACGAGGCTGCCGTAGAGGACAAACGCGGTATAGCCGAGCGCGACCAGCCACAGCAACGCTCGCGGGTTTGTCGCGGGCGGCGTGGGACCGTTCATGGCCAGGATGAATCCAGTGTGTGCTGCAAAGCGGATGAAACGCGTGCGCCGGGATACGCCGTCGCCTGCCAGTCAGGATAGGCAGCCAGTTCGCGAACCAGGTTTTGCCGCAGGCGATTATTTTGCGGATGCTGCCCCAGCAGGTCCGGCGTGAGGTCCGATATGGCAATGTTCAGTAGATCAGGTCGATAGGCCAAGGCGACGTTGTACGCTGCCTCCCCTCCCTGCAAGGGTGTCGAGGCGGCGATCACATTGGCGAGCACACGTTGGCGATAGGGCGTGCCCACGGCATGTCGCACTCGGATGCCCGTGCCGGACGCCAGCACGGTGTTGGAGAAAATGATCATGTCACGCGGCACATCGTTGTGCGGCTGGATATGGATCGCATCGCCGCCGCTGTTGACGAAGACATTGTCGTAGAGCACCACACGCCCCTCCGCCTGAAATAATGCTTCGCTGGGATTGTGCTGGAAGAAATTGCCATAGACCAGATAGCGGTCCTCGCTGCCCGCTCCGGCCAGCGGAAAATGCCCAAGCAGGACGTTGGGGCGCGCCTGCGGGCCAGGTAACGCATCCTGTTTGGAAAAGACGTTGTAGCGAATCACCGTATCGTAGCGATCGGCATGGCCGGCGGTACGGCCAGCCTGATGCTTGATCTGCAGGTTGTAGCCCAGCGTATGGGAAACCCGATTGGCCTCGATCACGCCGCCGACGAAAGGATCCGAACCATCGGCGTCGCCAAGGTACATGCCGGTGCCGACCCGCTCGATACGGTTCCCCCGGATCACCCAGCCGAATGCCGGACACTTGGTTGAAATGCCCACATTCTGTTGTGATGCGGCATGGTCGTGAATGTAAAGACGGTCCAGCGTAATGAAGTCGGCATAGCGGCTGTGGCCTTCGGCCTTGACCGCATCCACCGGCTGATTACGGCCATCGAGTTCCAGGTGGCGTAATATCAGATAGCGAACGTCCATCAGACTGACCGTATTGGCGCCTGGTCGAGCCAGAAAACGCGGCAACTCGCCCGGGCTGGCCGCCTCGATGACGATAGGTCGACCGGCCTCACCGGACAAATTGCGCAAAGGCAACCCCTGCCGGTAATCACCCGCCCCCAGCAGCAAGCGGTCGCCTGGTTGCAGGCGACGCACATAATCGAGGTAATCCTGCGCATTCGCACGGTAATCCGTTGCGACCGCCGCTCCTGCCAGCAAGCAAAGCCATGCTGCGCAGACGATACGCCGCATTCAGTCCGCCGTGTCAGACAAAGGCAGTCCGCTTTTAAGCAGATCGAGCTTGCCATAGAGCACACGGGTCATGCCCGACACGCTCTGTCGGCCCGTATCCACCACGATGTCGGCCACTTCGCGGTACAGCGGGTCACGTTGCTTGAACAGTTCGCGCAACCTGACGAGCGGATTTTCGGTTTGCAGCAATGGGCGGTTGCGATCGTGCCGCGTACGCTCATACAAATGCTCGGGTGTGCCACGCAAATAAATCACCACTCCATTTTTTTTCAGATTGTCGCGATTGGCCGCCGAGAGGACCGCACCGCCCCCTGTGGCCAGAACGATGCCGGACAAGCCTGTCAGGTCGGCGATCGCAGCCTCTTCGCGTTTACGGAAACCCGCCTCGCCTTCTATCTCGAATATGACCGGAATCTTGACGCCGGTTCGCGCCTCGATTTCGTGGTCCGAGTCGTAAAAGACGCATCCATAATGCTTGGCCAGCAGCCGTCCCACGGTGGTCTTGCCAGCCCCCATCAGTCCGACGAGGTATAGATTGTCTAGCTTGCTCATGGCGCCATTCTAATTGAGCGCAACCCGAAAGCGGCGGCTCGGAAGCAGACGCACGAACGAAATCCATGTGAAAAAAAAAAGCGCGGGACATGCCCGCGCGCGCTTCGGGTATCAACCGGAATCAGCGTAGCGACAGGCGATCGTCGAGGATACGCGGCGTAATAAAAATAATTAGTTCTGTTTTATTGTCCTGTTTAAATTTCTGCTTAAACAGATTGCCCAGCACCGGCACATCACCCAAGAAAGGCACCTTCGTCTCATTGTTAAGCTCTGTTTGATCGAAAATACCACCCAACACGAGAGTTTCACCATTATTTACTCGAACCTGAGTCTTGACCCTCTTGGTCGAGATCGCTGGTGCTGTAATACCGCCACCAAGAGACACGGTTCCAGTAGGATCCACATTATCTTTCTGAACCTCAACGGTCATGATTAGTGAGTCATTATTGAGTATCTGTGGATCTACCAACAGGCACAAGAACACATCCTTGAATTGAACTGTGGCTGGCGCATTGGCCGTACCAGGCGTGATAAAAGGTATCTGCGTTCCATTGAGAATCACCGCAGGTTTCTGGTTAGAGGTCATGACCCGCGGATTAGACAAAATTTTCCCACGGTTATCCGCTTCCAGCGCGGACAGTTCCAAACTGAGTAGATTCCCCGTCGCCGCATCCAGTAGAGACATGGCAATTTGTGACGCACCAGCTCCGGCCGGAAAGTTGACCATGTTAGTACCGGTTCCAAAGATAGGAACCGAAACGCGATTATACGGATTGGTAGCTGTGGGGCTCAAGACAGAACCTTGCGTTGCTTGCACTGGGAAGAATCCTTGTGTAAGTCCAGATGCCTCATCCTGTGATCCGGCCAACCCCCCCTGATAGCGGCCAGTTCGGTTCACCGCAACCAGTCCGAGCTTGGCGCCCAAGTCACGGCTCCAGCCACTTTCTGCGACGACCACACGCGCCTCGATCATTACTTGGCGTGCTGGTACATCCAGACGTGCGAGCAGTTCACGAATTTCCTGAATCTTGCGTGCCGTATCCGTAATGATCAGCGTATTGGTCTTCAGTTCATAGGTCGCACGCCCGCGCTTGGTAAGGATTTTCTGGTCAGAGTTCCCCTGGCTCTGCTGCGAAGCTTGTGCTGCAGCCGAACCAGTCAAACCCTGCGCCTGCGCGGAACAATTCACAGCCTCGCTGGACGCCGAATTGGAAGAAGCCCCAGCCAAACCATACAACATCGATTTCGCCTCATCTGCCCTCATGTAATTAAGCTGGATGTATTCAGTGGTCAAGGGTTCCAGGTCTACCACCTGGTTCTTCGCCTCGAACTCCAGCTTTTCCTTGGTCATCAGCTCGTCTTTAGGCGCGATCCAGATCACGTTACCGTTCTGGCGCTTGTCCAGTCCCTTGGTCTGCAGGATGAGGTCGAGCGCCTGATCCCACGGCACGTCTTTCAACCGCAGGGTGAGGTTGCCAGTCACGGTGTCGCTGGCGACGATGTTGAGGCCGGTGAAATCAGCGATGACCTGCAGTACCGAACGCACTTCGACGTTCTGGAAATTGAGTGAGAGTTTCTCGCCGGTGTATTTCACCTTGCCGTCGGCCGTTTTCTTCTGGGCGTCGTCGCTCTGTTTGACTTCAACGATGAAGCTATTGTCGGTCTGGTAGGCGGAGTATTCCCAGCCGCCCTTGGGCTGGATCACCATGCGCGTATTGTCGCCCAAGGTATAGGTTTCGACGGTCTGTACCGGGGTACCGAAATCCGCCACGTCGAGACGACGTTGCAAGGCCTTGGGCAGTTCGGTGCCGATGAAGTCGACAACGACGCCGTTGGACTGCTGGCGGATGTTGATCCCGGCCTGGGCGTCGGACAGGGTCGTCACGATACGCGCCTCACCCGCCGCGCCGCGCCGGAAATCGACGTCGCGAATCGTGTGACGCGCGCCATCGGCCGCCGCTTCAGCAAAACGCGGGCTGACATTCACGGGCGCAGCACTGGTTCCCACATCGCCCAGGGCGATCAGAAGGGATTTGCCGTCCACGCTGGCTTCATACTCAACCGATTTGTTCAGGTTGAGCACCAGGCGGGTTCGGGTCCCGGCTTGCACTACATTCACGCTCGACAGCGGGCCGAGGTTTGCTTCGACGGTATTGCGACCAAGCGCATTCCCCGTGTCGGGCAGGTCGAGCGCGATGCGCGGCGGATTCCCAACCGTGAAACCGGCTGGCGTGGCGGCCAGCGCCTTCTTGAGGTTGACGCGTACCACGATCTTGCCGCCGGGCAGGGTCGTGGTTTCGACGCTTTGCACAGCATTGCCCGTGGGCGGTGCGTCGGCAGCGCGCACCGCGAACGGCAGCACCAAACCGGTGAATAGGATGAGCCCGAACAGGTGGCGGGTCATTTTCTGGGCAATTTTCGGCAATGCATTCATGTCAGCCTCTTTGAAATTCAGTACTACAAATCATTCCTGCAAATTCAGGGTGCTGGTACGCTCTGACCAATCCCCGGCGCTATCCTGGACAATTTCACGCAGCGTCACTTCGCTATCGCTGATCTGCGTGACCAGGCCGAAATTCTGGCCCATGTAATTGCCCTTCTTGATGTGGTAAATCGCATTGTCCGGTGTCTTGATCACCGCCTGGTTGACCCCGTTCTGCGACAATACGCCCACCATTTTCAGCGTCTCAAGCGAGAAGGCTTCCAGAGGCTCCTTCGGACGGGTGAGATCGGGCTGCATCCCGCCGCCTCCGCCGGTCGAGAGTTTTCTCGGCTTGAAGGGATCGGGCAGATCGAAGGCCGCATAACTGAACGGCTCGTAAGCCTTCACCTCCGGCAGTGGATCGATTTTCCCTTGCATGTCCTTGCCGGTTTCGGCGACGAATCGGTGCAGATCGTCCATGTCGCCGCTGCCGCAGCCGCTCAAACCGGTGACTATCAATACGATGGCCAGGCGCTTCATTTCTTTTGCTCCTTGGCTTTTTGTTTCCGAGCGATGACCTCGTCGTCGTCCAGATAACGGTAGGTTTTGACGATGGCGTCCATATTCAGCACGCCATCCTTCGCCGGCTGCATGGAAATATCCTGCAAAGTCACGATGCGCGGCAGCTTGGAGACATCGCTGACGAAGGCGGCGATGTCATGATAGCCGCCGGTCACTTTGACCTGGATGGGCGTTTCGGCATAGAACTCGGACACCGTCTCGGCTTGGGGCCGGAACAGGTCGAACTGCAGGCCGCGCCCCAGACCTGCCTGGTTGACGTCCGTGATCAGCGCATCCATTTCCTGCTTGTTCGGCAATTGCTTCAACAATGCGCCGAACGCCTGCTCAATGTCGGCCAGCTGCTTTTTGTACGCATCCAGATTGATGGCCTGATTCTTCTTGGTGGTGAACACGCTGCGCAGCTCGGTTTCCTTCTGCTTCGCGGTATCGAGCGTTTCCATTCCGCCGCGCCAGTCGAACCACCAGCCTGCCAGCACGATCACCACACACAGGAATACCAGCGCAACGAGCTTGGTCGGCAGCGGCCAGTCAGCCAGCGTCTTCAGATCGAGTTTATTGAGTTCGTCCAGGGTCATGCCTTGCCCCCCTTGTCATTCGCGCTGTCCGGTTGCTGATGCGTCTGTTTGACGGTCAGCACGAACTCGTTGGCGCGCAGATTGTTCACGGTGGCAGCCTTGATCTCGACCAGCGTGGCCGATTCGAACCAGGGCGAACCGTCGAGATTCCGCATCAATGTGGAAACGCGCGCGCTCGACTGGGTATAGCCGCTGATCGTGACGATATCGCCCGCCTGTTTGAAGGACTTGAGGTAGAGACCGTCCGGAAGCAGGCGGATCATCTGGTCGAACAAATGGACGACTTCGGTACGGTTGGACTGCAAGGTTTCGACGACCTGCTTGCGTGCCAGCAGTGCCTGCGTCTGTTCGCGGATTTTCTTGATTTCGCCGATCTGGCCGTCGAGCTTGGCGATTTCCTGTTCCAGATAAGCATTGCGCGCTTCCTGGTTTGACTGCCGTGCGGCAATCACGCTATGCCCCAGAACGACAACCAGAACACCCGTCGCAACGGCAATGCCAAGCAGGATATTGAACTGGCGTCGCCGGGCGGCACGCGCAAGTTCGCGGTGGGGGAGGAGGTTAATGCGGATCATTGTGGGTCAAACCTCCGCATGGCGAGGCCGCAAGCGACAAAGAGAGAAGGCGCATCGGCGGTCAATGCCTGAGGCCGGATTTTGGAGCCGACGGCCATGTTGGCAAACGGGTTGACCACCATCGTCGGCGTGCCCGTGCGCTGCGCGACCACTTCGTCGATGCCGGGAATCATGGCGCCGCCACCGGCCAGCAGGATCTGGTCGACCTTGCGATACTGGGTCGAGGTCGTGAAGAGCTGCAGGGCACGGCCGATTTCCATGGCCAGGGTTTCACTGTAGGGCTGCAGCACCTCCATGTCATAGCTCTCGGGCAGCGTGCCCTTGCGCTTGGCATTTTCGGCCTCTTCGCTGGTCATGCCGTAGCGTCGCGAGATTTCGTTGTTGAGCTGGTTGCCGCCAAAACCGTGTTCGCGCAGATAAACCGATTCGTTGTCGTTGAGGATATTGATGTGCATGTTCTGCGCACCCACGTCGATGATCGCCACGGTCTGTCCGGCACCGCTATTGGGCAGCAGATGGGCAATCTGTTCGTAGGCGGTCTGCGTGGCATACGATTCGACGTCCATGATCAGCGCCTTCAGGCCGGCCGCCTCGACGGCCGCCACGCGATCCTCGACCTTTTCCTTGCGTGCCGCGGCAAGCAGGACCTGCATATCGTCCGGGCTGCTGGGCGACGGGCCGAGCACCTGGAAATCCAGATTCACCTCATCGAGCGAAAAGGGAATGACCTGGTTGGCCTCGGCCTCCACCTGATTCTCCAGGTCGATCCCCTTGAGGCTGGCCGGGGCCAGGATCTTTTTGGTGATGACGGCCGACGACGGCAATGCCAGGGCCACATTCTTGATCCGCGTCCCCAGATCCTTCCAAGCGGTCCGCAAAGCATCGGCCACCTGATCGAGATTGGCGATATTGCCGTCTGTCACGGCATCCTTGGGCAAGGGCTCGATGACGTAGCGTTCCACCCGCAACATGCCTTTCCCTGCGTCGGACAACTCCACCAGTTTGACCGCAGTCGTACTGATGTCGAGCCCCAGGATGGGCAGACCCTTGGCAGACAGCCAGTCTAGATTGATATTCAGGTGCAAGAGTTTTCCTTTACACTTCTGTGGGTTGGCGCTTTTTCTTATTATTGTTTTTAGATGCTAGCAACAACACACGGTTTTTAACAGTTTTTTTCTTGCGACTACATTGGAGTTGAACATATGTGTCCAATTTCCAACACCACTAACGCCTATAATCGGCGGAAACTTTAGGCATCGCAGGGCAGATTCGAGCAACACGCCGGCGCATGGGGGCTCCCAAGTACCCTGCTCGGCACGTGACGAATCCATGTGCATAAGAAACAGCGGGTTATCGAGACGGACCCGCCGCCCCACCCGGAGCTCGATATTGGGTGCGGATTTCCAAATGTATGGCGTCTCCAAAGAAGGAATCGGATGTTTTCGAAATGGTGGCATTACGCACTGGCATTGATTGTCAGCCTCGGCGTCGTCGGCACGGCACTGGCCGGATTGGCTGCAGCCCTGATTTACCCGAACCTGCCGCCGCTCGAAGCGCTGACAGACTACAAACCCAAGCTGCCGTTGCGCGTCTTCACGGCTGACGGCGCCCTGATCGGCGAATTCGGTGAAGAACGCCGGGCCTTCATCGCCATCGATAAAGTCCCGACCTATATGAAGCAGGCGATCATCGCCGCTGAAGACGAGCGCTTCTATGAGCATGGCGGGGTCGATACGCTGGGCGTGCTGCGTGCTGCGATGTCAAACCTGGTATCCGGCGGCGCCAAGGAAGGCGCCTCGACCATCACCATGCAGGTAGCCCGCAACTTCTTCCTGTCGAACGAGAAGACGCTCACCCGCAAACTGTCCGAAGCCATGCTGGCGATGAAGATCGAACACAGCCTGTCGAAGGACAAAATTCTCGAGTTGTACCTCAACCAGATTTATCTCGGCCAACGCGCCTACGGCTTCGAAGCTGCCGCGCGCACTTACTTCGGCAAGCCGATGCGCGAATTGTCGCTGGCGGAATTCGCCATGCTTGCAGGCTTGCCGAAAGCACCGTCTCGTTACAACCCTGTGGTCAATTTCCCGCGCGCCAAGGCACGTCAGGAATATGTCCTGGGGCGGATGCGCGCACTCAAATTCATCGACCAGCCGACCTGGCAAGCTGCCGTCAAACAGAAACTGGTCATTCGCCAGGCACGCCAGCAAACAGACGTTTCGGCTGACTACGTCGCCGAAATGGTGCGCCAGGCTCTGTTCGAGAAATACGGCGAATCCATCTACAGCTCAGGCTACAAGGCCGTCACCACGCTACGCCGCGCCCAACAGGCCGCGGCCGATCTCGCGGTCTGGCAAGGCATTGCCGACTACGACCAGCGCCACGGCTATCGCGGCCCGGAGAAGGAAATCAGCCTGCCCGCCGACAAAACCGAGCGCGAAGCGGCCATCGCCAGCGCTCTGGAAGATCTCGCGCCGGTCAGCGACATGCAACCGGCCGTGGTCGTCAGCGTCACCCCCAAAATGATCCGTGCCCAACTGGACGACGACACGGTGGTCGACATTTCGGGCGCCTCGCTCAAATGGGTGGCCAACTGGGTGGCAGGAAAAAAAGGCCGGCAGCTCGTCCCCGGAGCGGTCGTGCGTGTACAGGCGACGGGCAAGCCGCAGCAATGGCGGCTCGCGCAGCTTCCCGAAGTGGAAGCCGCACTGGTGGCTCTGAATCCGAATGACGGCGCCATCACCGCCTTGGTCGGCGGTTTCGATTTTCATCGCAACAAATTCAATCGCGTGACGCAGGCCTGGCGACAGCCGGGATCGAGTTTCAAGCCGTTCATCTACTCGGCCGCGCTGGAAAAAGGCTATACCCCCGCCACCATGATCGACAACATGCCGTTGACGCTCAGTGCCGACGAGGCCGGCGGCACTGCCTGGGAACCGCAGAACTACGACGGCGACACCAGCGGTCCGGTACGCATGCGCACGGCACTGACCAAATCGCTCAACCTGGTGTCGATACGCATCTTGCAAGGCATCGGTCCGAACTACGCGCGCGACTACATCCGCCGCTTTGGTTTCGATCCCGCTCGCCATCCGCCTTACCTCACCATGGCGCTCGGGGCCGGCAGCGTCACCCCGCTTCAGTTGGCTGCGGCTTATGGCGTCTTCGCCAACGGCGGTTTCAGCGTCAAACCCTATCTGATCGACAAGGTCTACGACAAGGATGGCCGCCTGCTGATGGAAGCCAAGCCGCAAACGGTGGGCTCGAACGCGCCCCGCGTAATCGATCCGCGCAATGCCTGGCTGATGACGAACATGATGCAGGACGTGGTGCGCTACGGCACGGGTGCACGCGCAGGCCAGCTTGGACGCAGCGACATCGCCGGCAAAACCGGCACGACCAACGATGCACGCGACACCTGGTTTGCCGGTTACACGCCTGACCTGGTGGCTATCGCCTGGATGGGGTACGACCAGCCACGTTCCCTCGGCCGGCACGAAACCGGGGCGCAATCTGCGCTCCCGATCTGGATGGGATTCATGGGACCGACGCTGAAAAACATGCCGCAGCATGACTGGACCATGCCCAGCGGCATCATCAACGTGAATATCGACCCGAACACCGGCACGCGTCTGCCCGACACCCTGATAGGCGAATTCCTGGGACATATCCTGGGCGCGACCTCAGGCGGCATGGTTGAACATTTCTACCAGGAGTTTCCGCCGCCCGACGCGCCGCCGGCCGGATGGAGCACAGGCACCGAGACGCCATCGGATCCCGCGACACTCCTGCATGGAACCGGAACGCCGCCATGAAACATCTGGATATGCGCCGCCGCATCGCCCATGCAGCGGCACGCATGCTGGCCGAGGACGGCAGCCTCGATTACGGCAGCGCCAAACGCAAGGCGGCGCGCCAGCTCGGCGCGCCCGACAGCGGCAATCTGCCGGACAACCAGCAGATCGAAGAGGCGTTACGCAGCTACCAGGCCATTTACCAGACCGACGAAACCCGGGCGCAACTGACACTGCTGCGACAAACCGCGATCGAATACATGGAGCAACTCGTGGATTTCGATCCGCATCTCACCGGGTCGGTACTCAATGGGACAGCCGGCCCGCATGCCGACATCAACCTGCAACTGTTCACCGACCACCAGAAAGACGTCGAATTTCTGCTGATGCGCCTGCCTGCGGCCTATCAGGCCGGCGAATACAGAGCCTCGGACACCTCGGGACGAATCTATCCGCGCTTCATGATCGACGATCCACGGGCCCGGGTCGACTTGGTCGTCTACCCGGCCGCCGAACTGCGCAACATGAAACGCCTGCAAGCCGATGGCAGCCCGCGTCGCCTGCGCTTGCCACAGGTCAGGACGCTCATTTGATCATTCTCATTGCCGCCTGCTCTGGCATGGAAGATGCTCACTCACCCTCCATGGTTCTTATGAGTGAACGGCTGTGATCCGATTTTTCCGGCACTACGTGCCGCTGAATTTATTGCTGCTGGTCTTGATCGAAACGCTGATTCTGGGCGGGTCTATCTACGCCGGGGTAAGCGCCCGTTTCCTGGATGGCAGCGTGATTCCCCCTGAGCTCGACCCCCTGCTGCCCAAGGCCCTGACCTTCGCCGTCGTCATGCTGGGGCTGATGACCGCGAGCGGGCTGTACGACCTCGAATGGCAGGGCGGCGTACGCGCCTTGCTGCAGCGCCTTGGCCTGAGTTTCGGGCTTGGTCTGGTGACCATGAGCCTGCTGTTCTACTTCTTTCCCCCTTTGCTGGTCGGGCGGGGCGCCTTCCTCCTATCTTTCGGTTTGGCATTACTGGGCATTTTGCTCAGCCGCGCCCTGTTCATTCGCTGGGCACGCGTCGGCGCGCTCAAGACCCGTGCCCTGGTGATCGGCACCGGCAGCCGCGCCGCCCATGTCGAAGCCATGCTGGCCAAGCGTTCCCGCGCCAGCAATGTCCAGGTCATCGGCTATCTGCCGATGGGCGGTAGTCATCATTTCGTCGATCATGCTCGTATTCTCGACACCCATGAACCGCTTCCCGAACTGGCGCTTCGCCTGCAAATCAGCGAAATCATCCTCGCGGTACGCGACCGCCGCGGCGGCGGCATGCCGGTACAGGACCTGCTCAAATGCAAGCTGTACGGCATACGCATCCTTGAATTGTCTAGCTTCTTCGAACGCGAGAACGGCCATCTGCAACTCGACTCGATGAATGCCAGCTGGATGATCCTGTCCGAGGGATTTCACCAGGGCATGCTGCGCGACACGGCCAAACGCCTGTTCGACCTGCTGGTGAGCGCCGCCATGCTGGTCGTCTGCCTGCCGATCATGGCCCTCACCGCCCTGCTCATCAAGCTGGAAAGCCCGGGGCCGGTGCTCTACCGCCAGGAACGCGTCGGCCAGGGCTGCCGCAATTTCACCATCCTCAAGTTCCGCAGCATGTGTGTCGACGCCGAAAAAGACGGCAAGCCGCGCTGGGCCGGCCAGAACGACAGCCGCGTAACGCTCACCGGACGTTTCATCCGCCGCACCCGCATCGACGAGCTGCCGCAGATATTCAACGTATTCTTCGGCGACATGAGCTTCGTCGGTCCGCGCCCGGAGCGTCCCTATTTCGTGGCGGACCTGACCCAGAAAATCCCTTATTACGGCGTGCGCCACACCGTCAAACCCGGCATCACCGGCTGGGCGCAAGTGCGCTACCCGTATGGGGCAAGCGACGACGACGCCATGCACAAACTGCAATACGATCTCTACTACGTCAAGAACCACAGCCTGTTCCTCGATCTCATGATCCTGTTCCAGACCGCGCAAGTCGTGTTGTGGGGAAAGGGCGTGCGCTGAGCGCACGCACCCGGAACCGACCATGCCCGACACCCTGCTTCTCCTGGCCGCCGTCGGTTATGGGCTGGCAGCGCTCGCTTATCTCGGCCTGTCCGGCCTGATCGTCGCCAGCTGGCGCCGCCGTCCGCAAGGCCGCCAGCTGGTGCTCGCGACCGGGCTGAGCGCCACATGGGGCGCATTTTCGGCACTCACGGCCTTAGGCGCCCTGCCCCCCCAACTCGGCCTGGCGGCCGAAGTGGCACGCAACGGCGCATGGCTGGCACTCCTGCTGTACATCCTGCAACTGCGCCTGCCCTCCGACGCCGTCCTGCCCGCGCCGATCCGTCTCATCCGCATCCTGAGCGGCATACTCGTCGGGGTTCTGCTTCTCGCCAGCGTCTATCCCTTCATTGCACCGACCCAGCCGGTGCTGGCCCGCTGGGCGGGCAATCTGGGGCTGGTTCTGCTGACCGTCATGGGCCTGGTGCTCACCGAACAGGTGTACCGCAGTACCCGACCGGAAGACCGCTGGGCGATCAAATTCCTCTGTCTGGGACTGGGCGGGCTCTTCGTTTACGACTTCTACCTCTACGCCAATGCCGCCCTGTTCAATGCCATGGATGCCCAGGTATGGGCCGCACGAGGCTACGTGGCCGCCCTGGTGACGCCGCTGATCGCGGTCTCCGCTGCCCGCAACCCGGAATGGGCCGCGCCGGTCGGCCTGTCACGCAGCATGGCGTTCCATACCGCCAGCCTGTTGGCTGCGGGCATCTATCTGCTTCTGATGGCCAGCGCAGGCTATTACCTGCGCCTGTTCGGCGGCGAATGGGGCAATGTGGTGCAAACCGTCTTCATCTTCGCCGCCGCCATGCTGCTGGTACTGCTGATGTTCTCCGGCACCTTGCGCGCCCGCTTGCGCGTGTTCCTGTCCAAGCATTTTTTCAGCTATCGCTACGATTACCGCGAAGAATGGCTCAACTTCACCCGTACCCTCACCGAAGGCCGGCCCGGCGAGCAGCTATGCGAACGCGCAGTCGAGGCGCTGGCCGGGCTGCTCGAAAGCCCTGGTGGGGCACTCTGGATGCGCGAAGGCGATGCCGGCTATCAACGCGCCAGCCACTGGAACTGGGCCGATCTCCAGGGAACCGAGCCTGCCGATGCGCCGTTCATTCAATGGCTTGCCAGCAAGCAATGGGTGGTGGACCTGGACGAAATGAAAGTACGCCGCGATCTGTACGGCGACCTGAGCACGCCCGCATGGCTCGAGCACGCCGACAATGCCTGGCTGGTCGTTCCGCTGATGCTGCACGAGGAACTGCTCGGATTTGTCGTGTTGAAACACTCATTGGGCAATGTCACGTTCAACTGGGAAGTCAGCGACCTGCTCAAGGTAGCGGCCCGTCAGGCGGCAGCGCATCTGGCCCAGATGCGGGCATCCAATCAGTTGATCGTGGCTCGCCAGTTCGAATCGTTCAATCGCACCACGACTTTCGTCATCCACGACCTGAAGAACCTGATTGCCCAACTGTCCCTGCTGCTCGCCAATGCGGAGAAACACAAGCACAAGCCCGAGTTCCAGGCCGACATGCTGGATACGGTGGCGAACGCAGTTACCCGCATGAACAAGGTACTGGCGCAATTGCGCCGGGGCAGCGATGCGGCCCAGGTGCAGTCGGTGGTGCTGGCCGACATCCTCGATGAAGCCGTTGCCAGCAAACAGGCATTCAAGCTGCGCCCCACCCTGGAATTGCCGCCCGCGTCGCTGCGCGTGCGCGCCGAGCGCGATCGACTCACCCGCGCGATCGGCCACTTGTTGCAAAATGCGCTTGAGGCCACGCCGCCGACCGGCCTGGTCACGCTGCGGGGATTCGAGGAGGCCGGACGGGCGATTATTGAAATCGTCGACACCGGATGCGGCATGGACGACGAATTCATCCGCACCCGGCTGTTCCAGCCATTCGATTCGACCAAGGGAGCCGGCATGGGTATCGGTGCCTATGAATGTCGTGAGACCCTGCGCGCCCTGGGCGGGAACATCGAGGTGGACAGCACACCCGGCCTCGGCACCCACTTCCGTCTCAGCCTGCCGCTGGACAATCATTCACCTGCTTGAGGAGACGCCGCATGAGCGACGCCAAACAAAAGATACTGCTGGTCGAAGACGATCCCGGACTGCAAAAGCAGCTGAAGTGGAGCCTCGCCGATTACGAACTGGTCATGGCTGCCGACCGCGACAGCGCCATCGCCCAATTGCGCCGCCACGAGCCTCCGGTCGTGCTGCTCGACCTCGGCCTGCCGCCCGACGTCGACGGCGCCACCGAAGGCCTGGCAGCACTGCAGCAGATCCTGTCGCTTGCGCCATCTACCAAGATCATCGTCGTCACCGGCAACCTCGATCGCAGCAATGCGGTGAAAGCGATCCATCTCGGTGCCTACGACTTTTTTCAGAAACCCTTCGACCCCGACGTGCTGGCCCTGATGATCGCCCGCGCCCTGCATGTCCATGCACTGGAGATCGAGAACCGGGTGCTCGCCGCCAAACAGCGCGTCTCCGCCCTGCAAGGACTGATCACCAGCAGCGAGCCCATGCTGAAGATCTGCCGTACCGTGGAAAAAGTCGCACCTGCCAACGCCACCGTATTGCTGCTGGGTGAATCCGGCACCGGCAAGGAGGTGCTGGCACGCGGCGTCCACGAACTGTCGCCGCGTGCCGGCAAGCGTTTCGTCGCCATCAACTGCGCGGCCATTCCCGACACCCTGCTGGAATCGGAATTGTTCGGCTATGAGAAAGGCGCCTTCACCGGTGCCGCCAAACAAACCATCGGTCGTATCGAATATGCCAACGAGGGCACGCTCTTCCTCGACGAAATCGGCGATCTGCCGATGCCGCTGCAGGCCAAGCTGCTGCGCTTCCTGCAGGAACGCGTGATCGAGCGCCTAGGCGGCCGCGGCGAAATCCCGGTCGACGTGCGCGTCGTCTGCGCCACCCACCGTGACCTTGCCGACATGATTCGCGAAGGCAGTTTCCGCGAGGATCTGTACTATCGCCTGTCTGAAATCTCAGTAAAAATCCCGCCGTTGCGCGAGCGCCCCGGCGACGCCGTATTGCTGGCACAAGCCTTCCTCGAACGCTATGCGCGCGAACAGGGCCGCAACATCCGCGGCTTCACGGCTGACGCGCTGGGGGCACTGGAAGCCCATGCCTGGCCCGGCAATGTGCGCGAGATGGAAAACCTGATCAAACGCGCCACCATCATGGCTGAAGGCAACCAGATCACGGCAGCCGACCTCGGACTCGACACCGGCCACACCGAGCCCCCCCCGTTCAATCTGCGTCAGGCACGCGAAAACGCGGAACGCCTGGCCGTCAGCCGCGCGCTCGCGCACAGCGACGGCAGTATCGCCCAGGCTGCCGAACTACTCGGCATCACCCGTCCCACCCTGTATGACCTGATGGCAAAAATCGGCATGAAATAGCCTCGCGTACCACACCGTCCCCCTCACGCACGAATACTGGAGATCTTCATGCCGTCCCCTCTTCCCGCTTCCCGGCTACTGCCGGCCCTGCTGCTTGGCGCATGTCTGTTGACGGCCTGTGGCGGAGAAGACAGCACCGCCCTGGTTACCGAAGCCCGGGCAAAACTTGCGGCTGGCGATTACAAGGCCGCTATGATCCAGCTGAAAAACGCCGTGGCAAAAGACGAGAAAAATGCCGAGGCCCGCTTCGAGCTGGGCAAGCTGTATTTCGACCAGCTCGACCTGGCCAGTGCGGAAAAGGAATTCCGTCGTGCACGCGAGGCCGGCTTCTCCACCGACAAGGTCAATCCCATGATCGCCCGCAGCTTGCTGGGGCAGCGCGAATACCAGCGCGTACTGGACGAGTTGCCGGTTCCAGCCGATGGCGGGCCAGAAACCGCCACGCTGCAAGCGCTGCGCGCCGCGGCTGAACTCGGACTGGGAGACCGGGAAAATGCGCGCAAAACCCTGCAACACGCGCAGCAGATCGCATCCGCCAATGCCGAAGTGCAGTTGGCGCTGGCGAAGCTGGCCCTGGCGGACGGCGATTCCGCCAAGGCCATGCAGAATCTTGACCTCGCGCTGCACGTCGATCCCAAACACCTGGACAGCCTGTTGCTGAAAGGCGATCTGCTGCGCGCCACGGGAAAATTGGCTGAAGCCACGGCGATTTACCGGGAAGCACTCCAGGTCGCTCCGCGCGACACGAATGCCCGTCTGGCCCTGGCAGGTCTCGCCCTCACCGAGAGCAGACTGGACGACGCGCGCAAGGAAGTCGATGCGGCCCTTAAAGTGACGCCCAACAGCCTGCTGGCGCGTTATACCCAGGCACTGATCGACTTCCGCGAGAAAAAAACCGAGCGCGCGCGCGACCACCTGGCCGATGTCCTGAAGAGCGCACCGGAATTCGTGCCCGCGCTGTTGCTGGGTGGCTCAATTGAATATGCGCTCGGCAATCTGCAAACTGCCGAAACGTATCTCAACAAGGTCGTCAAGGCCGCACCTGGCAACCTGTACGCGCTGCGCTTGCTGGCCGCCTCGCAGTTGCGTCTGGGACGTCCCAACGACGCAGCGAATACGCTGGCGCCGGTTCTCAGATCAGCCAATTATGACGCCGGCGTCCTGATCGTCGCCGGTGAAATCGCACTGGCAAGAAAAGATTTTGCCCAGGCCTCGACCTTTTTCGAGCAGGCCGCTCAGCGCAACCCCGACAGCGCCGCCATCCGGACCGAGCTTGGCATCTCCCGCTTGGCACAGGGCGATAGTCGCGCCATGGCAGACCTGCACACTGCCTCCAGCATGGAAGGCGCCAGCAGTCGAGCCGACACCTTCATCATTCTCAACCAGTTGGAACACAAGCAGTTCGACGCCGCACTGACCAGCATTGCCGCGCTGGAAGAGAAACAGGGCGCGAACCCCCTGGTCTGGAATTACCGGGGCGCCGCCTATCTCGGCAAGCAGGATACCGTCCACGCACGCGACAGCTTCGAACACGCTCTCAAGCTCGACCCCAAGTTCTTCCCCGCTGCGGCCAACCTGGCGCAACTCGATCTGAAGGACAAACAACCTGACGCTGCGCGCCAGCGTTTTGAAGGCATACTCAAAGCCGATCCCCAGCATCTCAATGCCATGCTCGCATTAGCGGATCTGAGCCTGCGCAACCAGGATGAAAAAACCTACATAAGCTGGCTGGAGAAAGCCGCCGCAGCGCATCCGCAGGCATTGCAGCCGCGCGTGACGCTGGCGCGCTACCTGCTCGCCAAGGGAAACAAGAACAAGGCGCTCGCCGTAGCCCGCGAAGCCGTCAACGCTCAACCTGACAATCCTGCGGCCCTCGATCTTCTCGGCACCACGCAACTCGCGCTCGGGGATACGACCAACGCGCTGGGCAGTTTTCGCAAGCTTGCCGAGCGCTTGCCCGGCCAAGCGGCTCCACTGATCAAGCTCGCCACCGCCCAGATCGTTGCAAAAGACCTCCCGGGCGCACGCAGCACGCTGCAGGATGCATTACGCACTCAGCCCGGCTTTCTCGACGCGCAGTTGATGCTGGGCGGCGTCGAAATTCAGAGCGCACGGTTTGATGACGCACTCAAGCTCGCCAAGCAGGTTCAACAGCAAAAACCCACTTCCCCAGCCGGTTTCACGCTCGAGGGCGATACCGCGTTTGCACGCAAGGACTACCCTGCCGCACTTGCCGCGTTCGAGCGCGCGCAGAAACTGGCGCCTTCCGGCGCGCTATTGATACGTCAACTGCAGGTCTTCAATATCACCCAACGCGCCGAAGCCGGCGAGAAGCGTCTCGCCGACTGGCTGGCCACGCATCCTCAGGATGCCAGCACGCGCGCCGCCCTGGCAGAAAGCCTGCTCAAGCGGAAACAGTACGCGGCCGCTGTCGAGCAATATCTGATGCTGGACAAGAGCAATCCCGGCAATCTGCTCGTGCTGAACAACCTGGCGTGGGCACTGTCGGAGCTGAACGACAAACGGGCTCTGCTCTTTGCCGAACAGGCACTGAAACTGAAACCCGACAATCCGGATGTGCTCGATACCTATGGATGGCTGCAGGTTCGCATGGGCAATGCGACCAAGGGACTGGATACATTGAAGAACGCGCAATCCAAGGCACCCGACGATGCAGACATCCAATGGCATCTGGCCTATGCACTCAACGCAAACGGAGACAAGGCCCGCGCCCGACAGGAGCTCAAGTCACTGCTCGATCGTCGCATCGGCTTCCAGGGCGATACCGAGGCCCGTGCGCTTTACCAACAATTGACCGCCACCCCCTGAGGTTCTCATGCGCTCCCACTTCCCACGTATCGCACCGCTCGTCCTCTCGCTTGCCCTGGCATTTTCCTCGGCAGCCTCGCTGTCAGGCTGCGACCGCAGCGCCCATCTAAGCGTCGAAGAACACATCGAGCGCGCCAAGGATTTCCAGAGCAAGGGCGATACGCGGGCCAGTATTCTCGAACTGAAGAATGCGGTGCAGAAGGATCCCAACAACGCGCAGGCACGCTGGCTACTGGGTAACGCCTACCTCGACCTGCGGCTGGGTGGCGAGGCGGAAACCCAGCTCGATAAGGCAGTGAAGCTCGGCATCAACCCGAAAAGCGCACGCATCCCGATCGCCCGGGCGCAGCTTTATCAAGGCAATTTCCAGCAGATTCTCGACACGCTGCCAGCAGTCGATACGGAGGAACCCGGCGTCCTGGTCCAGATCCTGGATCTGCGCGGCAATGCCCTCCTCGGTCTCGGCAAGTATCCTGAAGGCTGCCAATTGTTCGACCGCGCGATCCAGTCGGACAAGTCCTTTGCCCCAAGCTATCTGGGACGTGCGCGCTGCGAATACAGTGCGGGCCGCACCGACGCAGCGGTAGCCAGCGCCAAGCAGGCCACCACCCTCGATCCGGGCCGCCTGGAATCCTGGTATCTGCTGGGCGATCTCTATCGTGCCATCCAACGGCCCGACGACGCGCTTGCCGCCTATGACCATGCGCTCGCGATCAAGGCCCAGGATTTCGACGCCATCGCTTATAAGGCGATGACCCTGCTGTCGGTCAATCGCGTGAAGGAAGCCGAAACCGAGATCAAGCGGCTCAACAGCCTGCGCCCACAGGCTTTACTGGCCAAATATCTGAAGGCCTATCTGTATTATCAGGAAAAGAAGAACAACGAAGCCGTCAACCTGCTACAGGAGGTTCTCAAGGACAACCCTGACAACCCGCAAGCGAACTTGCTCTATGGCACGATCAACTATGCCCTCAAGAACGATGAGATCGCCCTCTCCAGTTTCAACAAGGTGCTCAGTACGACCGAGCTTCCTGAGGCGCGCCTGCTCCTGGCCGCCACCCAGTTGCGCATGGGCGCCAATGCCGATGTGATCAAGACCCTGGAACCGCTGCTCGCTCAGCGAAACAACGCCAAGGCGTACCTCCTTGCCGGGCAGGCGACACTCAATCTGGGGCAAACCGAGCGCGGTATGGCCTATCTGAGTCAGGCAAGCACCATTGACCCGAAAGATACGGTTATCCGCGGGACCCTGGCGCAAAACCAGTTGCGTACTGGCGATCAACAGGGTATTCAGGGACTTGAATCCGTCATCACAGCCAATCCGGAAGATCCTCAGGCCTACCTGCTGCTTGCGACCTCGGAAGTCGGCAAGGCCGACTTCAAGGGTGCGCTCGGGACTTTACAGAAAATGGCCGCTGCCCAACCCACCAATCCGCTTCCTGATGTACTGGTGGGCCGTATTCACCTTATGCAGCGCAATTCGGCGGCCGCACGTCAGGCTTTTGAACATAGCTTGACACTGGACGCCGGCTTCTTGCCTGCAGCCAGTGCCTTGGCCAATCTGGATATCGCGGAAAAGAAACCCGCCCAGGCAAGCGAACGCTTCAAACGCATTCTGGCGAAAGCGCCTGACAACCTTGGCGCACTCATGGGACAGGCGCGTATTGCCTTGGCCCTGGGAGATCTGACTGAATTCGTGACGTATCTCAAGAAAGCCATCCAGTCCCATCCGGATGCGCTTGAACCCGTGAGCCAGCTGACCCTGTATTACCTGAACCAAACACGGCAACCTGAACTAGCCCTTGAAGTGGCGCAGAAAGCCGCCCAGGCCAACAACGGCAACCCGGCATTTCTCGACAACCTGGGTCAGGCTCAACTCGGTGCCGGACACAAGAAGGATGCAATCGACACCTATACCAATGTCACCAATCGGTCGCCCAATTCAGCCGTTGCCTGGTATCGCCTGGCCTGGGCGCAACGGGTTGCTGGCGACATGAATGCAGCCCTGAAATCACTGCAGAAATCAATTCGTCTTATGCCCAATTATCTTGATGCGCATATTGCGCTGGCCGGTCTGTATGCCGCACAGGGCCAGCAGGAGAATGCCCTGCAGGAAGCGCGCGCGATCCAGACGCTGAATCCTCAGGCTGCGACCGGATACAACCTGGAAGCCGAACTGGCCGCACGTTTCAAAAAACCAGATGCGTCCTTACAAGCCCTGGCACGCGCCTATCAAATCGCGCCGTCTTCGGATACCGCGGCCACCTACCATCTGGCCCTGCTGCGGGCAGGGAAGTCCGGCCAAGCCGAACAAGTCGCCCAGCAATGGCTCAAGCAACATGCCAATGACAGCGTTTTCCGCATGTATCTGGCGGGGCTCTATCTACAAAAGCAACAAACCAGCCAGGCCATTGCCGAGTACCAGCAAATTATTAAGGCCACGCCCAATCATGTGATGGCACTCAACAACCTGGCCGCCCTGCTCGAGGAACAGAACGATCCTGCAGCTTTCGGTTACGCGCAACGTGCCTATGGCCTACAGCCCACCAATCCCGTCGTCATGGACACGTATGGCTGGAGTCTTTTACAACAAGGCAAAACCCAAGAGGCGACCCCTTTGTTGAAACAGGCTGCCCAAGCCATGCCGGAAACGCCCTCCGTGCAATACCACTGGGCCGCAGCGTTGGTCAAATCCGGGCAAAACGCCCAAGCCCAAGCCCTGCTGCAGAAACTACTAACGTCATCACAACGCTTCGACGAACGCGACAAGGCTAGCATCTTGCTGAAAACCATCAAGAACTCCAGCAACCACTAGCCACCCTTATCCTCGACTCGAACCCAAATGAACGGCCCATCAAAAGATGGGGCGCTTTCTTGGATCTGGCCGAAGGACTTTGTGTGTAGTCTCCCGAGAAGTGACTACACCATGATTCACCGCAGGGATAGAGTAGCCATCCGGCCAGCTGAAGCGTTCTTACGCAGTCCCCGGCCGGAGAAGCACAACAAACCGCCCAGGAAAGCTGCGTTATAGCCATAACGACGGCGCTGCCGATGAAGTCTAGGGAGACAATTGCCCCTTAAGATTTCAGCGCGGAAGAGCCGAGATATCCTTCCTAGTCCACCTTTACAAGCACACTCCCCTTTCAGGGCATTGCAGTGTGACTTCACTTACACCTGCCGAGCACTCCAAAACCTGAAGCAGCAGTTATCAGGTCAAGATAGTCGTTATGCCACCTACATGTTCACCCAGCCATTCTCCAAGACGATTTCGCATAAGGGAGCGCCGATGGGTGCTGCCGATAGTGTTCTTGAGTCATTCCAGTAAGTGCTTCAGGATGCAACACCAATTTAATGGCTACATCCACGAAAGCCCGCAAACATGACGGATTCATGTTTTTCCTATTCACGGACCCTAGCAAATAAAAAACCCCAAGGCCTGAGCCTTGGGGTTTTCACTCATGCGTACTGTGATCGATCAGGCTTGCTTGCGGCGACGCAGGCTAACACCCAATCCGACCAGGCCCAGCCCCATCAGCGCGATGCTGGTCGGCTCAGGCACACCGAACACCACGTCCAGCGAACCATTGATAGTCTGCGTGCCAGCCACCACGAAGGAGTTCAACTGGCCCGATTCGAACGAAACGTTGTAGAAGGGCACCGGGGCAGTGAAATACTGCGAGCCGAGCGCCGTCAACAGGAAGCTGGTCGTCGTGCCAAAGCTGCCGCAGTTAATGCCGCCATTACAGGTCTGCAGAGTGGGATCAAGCGTACCTTGGCCACCGAACAGGGCGCCGCTTGCGATCAGGTAATCCGGATCGACAGTATTTCCCGTCGTCCATGCAAGATTACCCGTGGCCGGTGCGGTAAAGGTCGTGTTGCTATCCGGATCAATCCAGACGTTCAGGCTACCACCCGCGTTGAACGTGAAGGTAGTTACACCCGCGCCACTGGTCGAGTACGAGCCCGACCCCTGCAACAGGGCATACAGGCCATATTGCTGCGGGAACAGAGAACCGAGTTGGTTGGCAACGGGGGTCGTCCCGTCGAGTCCAACATACTGGCCAGCCTGCCATTTGATGGAGGTGTCAAACGTTCCCGAAGTTGCGGAAAGCGGATTGAACGTAACGACTTCTACGTAGTTGCCCGTAATTTTATCGGCAGTAAAGGTATTAGCCGATGCGCCGGGCACAGAACCTTCTGTGACCTGGAAATCGTTAAACACGGCAGCCATGGAACCGGCACTTGCCGTGGCCATCGCTGCAACCAAACTTGCTTGCACCAATTTCATATTGAATTTCATTTCGTGCTCCTTGAGTTGACTTCTGATCTGGGCATTCGCCTTCCTTGCCTTGGCCAACATAAAGCACAGCGTGTGCCAGTTAAAAAATGTCTATACGTATCAACATATTATGCAAATCCACCTTGGGCACCACAAGGCGAAATGTAAAAAAAACCGACACCCGTCAAATAAGGTAGTGCGGCTGCTCGAGGCGACCTCCACCGGAAAGGGTTGCAGTGGCTTGAGGCAGGCCGGGCGCACCCGTGCTGGTCGGATGCAACGGGCGAATCAGTGACGCGCGCGCGACAGGCGCCAGTTGACGTACGCGATCGCTAACCGCTGGAGCGGATGGGCATTGCCGCCCGGGCGCCAGACGTGCTTCAGCTTGCCGGTGTAGGCGTCGAATTGCATGCTGTGGGGAACGCCACGAACCTTACCCCGGCCCAGCAGGATCTTCAGGGCCTCGGTACCGGCCATCCCCGCGCATAACTGGCATGCCAGGCCGGTCGACGGGACGCGCTGGGTCTTGAAGTCGACGATTTCGGGATAAACCAGATAACCGCGGTGGAGCAGGGCGGGAGCCAGTCCGACCAGGAAGCGGGTCGGCCATTCGTCCTCGGGGGCGCCCTCCAGCCGAAAATAATCGTCGAAACTGGGGCCGTCCGGCAGGAAATTGAGCACGGCCGCGCCCATACCAAGCGGAACGGCAAAGGTAATAGGGATGCCGCGGGCGCGGCAGGCATCGTAGACCAGTCGGCGAGCTGGAAAAACAAAGTAATCCAAGCCATCCACGTACAAGTCGACGCCGTTCAGGAATGCGTCCACATTATGCGGCTGCACCCCCTCGTCGAATACCTGGATATCCAGTTCGGGATTGATCTCGCGTGCCAGTCCAGACATGACCCGCGCTTTGGGCTGCCCCAGGCTGCCCAGGCTGGCCCCTGCCTGCCGGTTGAAATTCACCAAGGCAAAATCGTCGAGGTCGGCCACGTGGAATTTTCCAATACCCAGACGGGCCAATGTCAACAGATGTACGCCGCCCGCCCCCCCCAGCCCGGCAATGGCGATTTTCTTGCCGCGCAGCAGGGCTTGCTCATTCGGCGTTAACCAGCCGATATTACGACTAAACGCTTCGTGATAATCGAAGGGGGGCGCGTCAGTCGGGCTCAGGCTTCCTCCCGCAGCAAGCGCCCAAGGATGCCTTCCTGGTCATGTGCCGAGAAAAAATATGGATAGAGGCTACGATCCTTGGCGGCCTTACCCTTGCCGCCAAGCGCCTCGATCTGTTTCCGCATGTAATCCAGTTCCAGATGCATCAGCAACACCGGAAAATTGACCCGGTTGTTCATTTTCTCCTCGCCAATCTGCTTGAAGCCCAGCATCCTTTCATAGAAGGCCTTGTGGCGGGGCACGATCTCGATGATGGCGTCGGTACATTCGTGGATCACGCCATAGAGATACGCGATATGGATAAGGCTGGCGAGCAGTTGCTTGGAGCCGATATTCTCATCGATGGCAAGCTTGCTGAGCTCGCCGACCCGCTTGCCCTGCGCGCGAAGCGCATCGATTTCCGGCTTATAGATTTCGTCGGCCAGCATGCCTTCTTCCGAGTCATAACCGACCGTGACGGTACCGACGATTTTTTCCTGATGGAACGACAGAATCGTGATGCGATTGGGGTATTTTTTCAGTTGCGCCTTGGGGAAACCGCGCCAAGCATAGCGCTTCTGCACCAGCATGCTGGCATGATTGAACACCTCGTCCTGCTGCGCGAAACGCAGCTTGAAGAGTTTTTCGCCCAGACGCTCTTCCTGGGTTTCAGACTCCCCTTCCGACAACGGGCTCAAATCCTTGAGGCGGTAGGGCGACTCAAAGCTGATGATGGTTTTGTCAAAATCATCAGCGATGCTCCGGCCACGCCCGATCAACTTACTCAAACTCAGCGTCACCTTGCGCTCCTGACATACCGGGGAAAATCCATTCCCCACCAGCTTTCTATCGGCCCCTATGGCACGAAAGTTTAGGTTCCAGCGCGCAACCAGCGTGCGGCGTCGCGCGCAAAATACGTCAACACACCGTCCGCTCCTGCACGTTTGAAGGCCATCAAGGCCTCCAGCACACAGGCCCGCTCATCCAGCCAGCCATTTTGTACCGCTGCCTTCAACATAGCGTATTCGCCGCTGACCTGATAGGCGTAGGTCGGCGCCCCGTACGCGTCCTTGACCCGGCGAATGACGTCCAGATACGGCAGTCCCGGCTTCACCATGATCATATCGGCGCCTTCCTGTAAGTCCATGCCGACTTCCCACAGGGCTTCATCGCTGTTGGCCGGATCCATCTGATACGTGGTTTTGTTGCCCTTGCCCAAGTTGGCAGCCGATCCGACGGCATCGCGGAACGGCCCGTAAAAACTGGAAGCATATTTGGCAGCATAGGCCAGGATGCGAGTATGGATATGTCCAGCCTCTTCGAGCGCGGCGCGGAGTGCCGCAACCCGCCCATCCATCATGTCGGAGGGGGCCACCACGTCAGCGCCCGCCTGGGCATGGGTCACGGCCTGCCGTGCCAGCACGGCCACCGTTTCGTCGTTCATGACGTAGCCGCTGTTGTCGAGCAGCCCATCCTGGCCATGGCTGGTATACGGATCGAGCGCTATATCGGTGATGATACCCAACTCGGGAAAGCGGCTTTTCAGCGCGGCCACGGTCCGTGGCACTAAGCCCTCGGGATTGAACGCCTCTTCCGCCCCCGAGGTCTTCAAGCCTGCATCGATCACCGGAAAAAGCGCCAAAGCAGGAATTCCCAATTTCAGGCAATCCTCGGCTACCGGCATCAGCAAATCGAGCGATAGCCGCTCGACACCCGGCATCGAACTCACTGCCTCGCGCTTGTTCTGGCCTTCCAGAACAAATACCGGATAGATAAAATCACTAGGCGTAAGTGTGTGCTCACGCATCAGGCGCCGGGAAAAATCGTCGCGTCGCATGCGCCGCATCCGGCGGGCTGGGAATTGGCCAAATGGCAGATTCACAAAGTTCTCCAAAAAATTTGTGGGTGGCTGGAACTATTTCAGCCTAGGGTTGCTCTACGGAATAGACGGTCTCGTATCGTCTCCCGCTTCTCCTCCCTGAGCGGGATGCCTTAATCCCCTTAAGGCATTTTTTAGCCCCGATCCCTCCCTTGGTCGGGGCTTTTTTGTGGAGCGTCGCCAGGCACCGGGTTGGAGCCGGTCGTGACCGGGTGTGCATGGCCAAGCCAGCCTTCGATCAAAGCGGCGGCTTCTTCAGCACCCAAGCGGGAGAGACTTGAGAACAGTTGCACAGTGACGCACGCTTGCGACATGAGTTCCTGCTTGACACGGCGCAACGTCAACGCTTTCTCGCTGTTCGAAAGTTTGTCGGCCTTCGACAGCAATATATGTACAGGCTTGCCCGTAGGCGTAAACCAGTCGAGCATCTGCCGGTCCAGCGGCGTAAGCGGGTGGCGCGCGTCCATGATCAACACCATGCCGACCAGCGCCTCACGCTCCTGCAAATAACGCGACAGCAGGCTTTCCCATTTTGCTTTCACTTCCGGCGGCACTTTCGCATAGCCGTAGCCGGGCAGATCGACCAGATAGGTGTCGGCATCCAGCTCGAAAAAATTGATAAGCTGCGTCCGCCCTGGCGTTTTGGACGTGAACGCCAGACGGTTTTTACGCGTTAACAGATTGATCGCACTGGATTTTCCGGCATTCGAGCGCCCGGCAAACGCAATTTCGGCACGACTGTAGGGCAAATCGCGCAGCTGGGCGACCGAGGTATGGAATTGAGCGCGATTGAGCACGGGCTTGGCAGTCATATTAGTTGCCGCTAAACTACCCGTTTTCCCAAGTTTTGCAAGCTTCAGGAGCTTTTGATGAAACTCGTCGTCTCACTGGTTGCCGCACTGGCCGCCACCTCCGCTTTTGCCAACGAACCTGCTGCGGGCCCGGCCAGCAAAGGCGATCCCAAGGCGGCTGAAAGCATCGTCAATCAAGTCTGCGCAGGCTGCCACGCGGCGGACGGCAACAGCACCGTCGCGGCCAACCCCAGGCTAGCCGGTCTGAATGCGGAATACATCGACAAACAGCTCACCAACTTCAAGTCAGGTGAGCGCAAGAATGCGGTGATGGGCGGCATCGTCGCCAGCCTCAGTCCGCAGGACATGCTGAACTTGGCGGCCTACTTCAGCGCCCAGCAGCCCAAGCCCGGGACCTCCAAGGATCAGGAACTGGCACTGCTGGGCCAGAAGATCTTCCGTGGCGGCGTACAAGGCGCTGGCGTGCCGGCGTGCGCATCCTGCCACGGCCCACAGGGCAAGGGCGTCCCCGTCCAGTTTCCGCGCCTGGCCGGACAGCACAGCGAATACATTTACGCACAGCTGAACAATTTCCGCCTTGAGACGCGTGCCAACGACGGCGCCAAGATGATGCGCACCATCGCGGCGAAGATGACGGATGCTGACATGAAAGCCGTGGCTGCTTATATTCAGGGCTTGCGTTAAACTTATTGACCGCATCCGAGTCGATGAAAGGGTGACGCAGGTCACCCTTTTTTTTCTGGTGCCCTAGAGGGTATTGCTGCCCCCATGAATTCCACGTCCCCGTCCTTCGGAAAATCCGTATTCGAGCTGTTGAGCTCGATGCGTTTCGCGATCAGCCTGCTGTCCATCCTGGCTGTCGCCTCTATTATCGGGACCGTACTGAAGCAGGCCGAGCCCTACAACAACTACATCATCCAGTTCGGGCCGTTCTGGTTCGAGGCCTATGAAAAACTGGGGTTGTACGATGTCTATCACGCAGCCTGGTTTCTGGTCATCCTGACCTTTCTGGTCGTCTCCACCACCGTCTGTATTTACCGTAATGCGCCAAACTTCGCTCGCGAGATGAAAAGCTTTCGCGAGCACGTCAGCGAACAATCGCTGAACGCATTCAAGCACAAGCACGAGGCTGTCACGACCCAGACGCCCGAAGCCCTCGCTGCCCGCGTGCAGCACTACCTCGAAGGCCAGGGCTACAAGGTGAAGAACCTGCCGCGAGAGGAAGGCGTATTGCTCGCCGCAAAAGCCGGCAGCTGGAATCGTCTCGGCTATTTTCTCGCGCACTCGGCCATCGTGATGATCTGCATCGGCGGCCTGATAGACGGCAATCTGGTATTCAAGGTGCAGCAACTGCTGGGCTACAAGAAAATTGAGACCCGCGACATTCCGCAGAGCCAGGTACCGGCAATTTCGCGTCTATCCCCCTCCAATCCGTCGTTTCGCGGAAGCGTGCAGATCCCGGAAGGGTCCAGTGCCGACGTGGTTTTTCTGAATGTGGCTGACGGCTATCTGGTTCAGGATCTGCCTTTCACCGTGGCACTCAAGCAATTCCGCATCGAACATTACACGACGGGGCAACCCAAGAATTTCGAGAGCGACCTCGAAATATTCGACCGCTCCGGAAAGAAAATCCGCGATGCGACAATTGCCGTCAACCATCCGTTGATCCAGGACGGTATCGCGATCTACCAGGCCAGCTTTGCCGATGGCGGCACGCGGCTGAGCCTCCGCGGCTGGAACCTGTTTGCGCCTACGGACGCGCCTTTCCCGATCGAAGGCACCGTGCACCAGAATGCCACGCTGACCAGCGTGGCAGGCGACTACACGCTGGAGTTCACCGATTTCCGGCCTTTCAATATCGAGAACATGGGCGGCGACGCCGCCGAGACCGGCAGCACCATGAGTGTGCTGGGCGGCAGCCCGATCAGCGACAAGAAGCATCTGCGCAATGTCGGCCCCAGTTTCCAGTACAAGCTGCGCGATTCGCGCGGGCAGGCACATGAGTTCAGCAATTACATGCTGCCGCTCGAACTCGATGGCCGCTGGTACATGATGTCGGGCGTACGCGACGCGCCGAACGAGGCCTTCCGCTACATGCGCATGCCCCTCGACGCGGACGGCAACATCGAGACGTTCATGCGGCTGCGTGGCGCCCTGCTGAATCCTGAATGGCGGCACGAAATCGCTGCCAATTTTGCCCATCAAGCCCTGCCGAAAAATGCATCGGACCCGCAAATCGAGGGCAAGCTGACCAATAGTGCCGTACAGGTGCTGGCCTTGTTTGCCAAAGGCGGGTTTCAGACCCTGGGCCAGTTCATCGAAGCAAACGTACCCGCCGCCGAGCGCGAAAAAGCGGCAGGGACCTATCTGCGCATTCTTGAACTTACGGCATACGAGGCCCTGAGAATCGCCAATCGCCAGGCCCATCTGCCCGAACCCAAGCCCGATGACGCTACCGGCTGGCTGGTACGCGACACGCTCAACAGCGTCAGCGACATGTTCGTCTACGGCGCGCCGATCTACCTGCAGTTGATGCATTATGACGAGGTCAAGGCGAGCGGCCTGCAGCTTACCCGGTCGCCCGGGAAGAACGTGGTCTATTTAGGTTCGTTTTTGCTGACACTCGGCGTATTCTTCATGCTCTTTGTACGCGAACGCCGGGTCTGGTTGCGCATCAAACCTGGCCACGCCCTGCTGGCCATGTCGTCGGCCAAACACACGATAGACTTCGAAAAAGAGTTTACCCAACACGCCCAGGCGCTCGACACGCTTGCCAAGTAATCCGGAGGTCACAATCATGGAACTCGCCCTGCATCAACCCGCCCCGCTCCTGAAGCGCCTGTCGTGGTTCGATTGGCTGTTCGCCGTCATCATTGCGTCGAGCGGCCTGTTCGCGCTCTCGCGTTTCGGCGAATTCATGGATCCGTACGAAAAGGGCATCCTGCTGGCGGCCATTCCGGCGCTGGCGGTGTTCGGCTGGTTCTGGAAATCGTTCCGCCCGCTCTTCATCATTGTCGGCGCGGTCAGCCTGTTCGCCATCAGCCAGTACCACGGCAACCTGGCACGCATGGATGAAGCCTTCTTCCTCAAGTACCTGATTTCCAGCCAGGCCGCCATCATGTGGATGTGCGCCTTGTTCGTGCTCGCCACCCTGACCTATTGGGTAGGCTTGCTGGCACGTTCCGCGTTCACGATGAAAACGGCTACCGCGATGACGTGGTCTGCCGTCGCGCTGGGTTTCATCGGCCTGATGGTGCGCTGGTACGAGTCCTACCTGATCGGCACCGACGTCGGCCATATTCCGGTATCCAACCTGTACGAAGTGTTCGTACTGTTCTGCCTGATCACCGCGATGCTGTACCTGTATTACGAAGCGCGTTACCAGACGAGGCAGATGGGCGCCTTCGTGCTGCTGGTGATCTCGGCAGCCGTGGGCTTCATCCTGTGGTATGCCCTGGATCGCGGCGCACATGAGATCCAGCCGCTGGTACCGGCACTCAAATCCTGGTGGATGAAGCTGCACGTCCCTGCCAACTTCATCGGATACGGCTCGTTCTCGATTTCCGCCATGCTGGGCGCCGCCTACCTGCTGGCGCAGCGCGGCATCCTCGCCAGCCGCCTGCCCAAGCTGGAAGTGATCGACGACATCATGTACAAGTCCATCGCGATCGGCTTCGCCTTCTTCACGATTGCCACCATCCTCGGTGCAATGTGGGCAGCCGAGGCCTGGGGCGGCTATTGGTCGTGGGATCCGAAGGAAACCTGGGCGCTGATCGTGTGGCTCAATTATGCCGCCTGGCTGCACATTCGCCTGGTCAAGGGACTGCGCGGACCGATGCTCGCATGGTGGGCGCTGGGCGGCCTGCTCGTCACGACGTTCGCCTTCCTCGGCGTGAACATGTTCCTGTCGGGCCTGCATTCCTACGGCACGCTGTAAACAGCCGGCCTTGATGGCTGTGTCTCCCCGCGTTCCCCGGCAGACCGGGCTGCCTAAACGCCCCCTCCCCATCCTGTTTTCAGGATGAGGGACTTAACGACGCACCATCCCCTATGCAAAAAAAACTGCTATATGGCCTCCCCCTGGTCCTGGCTGCGCTGGCGGCGGGAATCTGGATGGCGCAGGCACACTATGCGCCCAAAACACCCGCTGCGTCCGCGGTCTCGGGGCTGTGGCAGCTCGGTTTTCCGGATGCGCAAGGACACCGGCAACCGCTGTCGCAATGGCGCGGGCAAGTCGTCGTCCTGAATTTCTGGGCCAGCTGGTGTGCGCCGTGTCGCGAGGAAATACCGGACTTCGTTGCCCTGCGCAGCCAATATCGGTCCAAAGGTGTGGAATTTGTCGGCATCGCCATCGACAATTCGGCCAACGTCGCACAATTCCTGCAACATGTGTCGGTCAATTATCCGATCCTGATCGGCGAGGGAGCCGCGCATAACCTGGCCCGACAGCTTGGCAACCCGAGCGGCGCGCTACCGTATACGATCGTGCTCGATCGCGACGGCCATGTCGCATTGAGCCACCTGGGCCGGCTGCCGCGCGCTACGCTCGAACACGCTCTGGGCAAAATCGGCTCATAGTTGCGATTTAGCGTCAATATCTGGACAATTTACCCCCATTTACGGCAAACTCGCCGCCATGACGACCAAACGAACCAGCCGCACGTCGGCCAAATCGGTCCCCAGTCTGCGCCCACATGTCCTGGTGTTGCATGGCCCCAATCTCAATTTGCTGGGCAGCCGCGAACCCAAACATTACGGTCTCGCCACGCTCGACGACATCAATCGTGCTTTAGTCAACCTGGGAGAAGCCTCCGGGGCACACGTCGAAACCTTTCAGCACAACCATGAAGGCGCCCTGATCGACCGGCTGCACGAGGCTGCCCGCGACCACGTGGATTTCATCGTCATCAATCCGGCGGCCTACACCCACACCAGCGTTGCGCTGCGCGACGCACTGGCGGCGACCGCCATTCCATTTGTCGAAGTTCATCTTTCCAATATTCACGCGCGCGAATCCTTCCGCCACCACTCGTATTTCTCCGACCTCGCCGTTGGCGTGGTGTCCGGTCTGGGCGCGCACGGCTACGAACTGGCGCTGGAATATGCGCTGCGTCACCTTCAAAACAGGACCCCCCATGGATCTCAGAAAACTGAAAAAGCTCATTGACCTGGTTGAAGCCTCGGGCATTGCCGAGCTGGAAATCACCGAGGGCGAAGAAAAAGTCCGCATCGCCAAAAGCATCGCAGGCGCGCCGATGATGATGGCGCACGCCCCGCAAATGATACAGACGGCTGCCCCGGTCGCGGCCCTCCCCGTCGCGGCCCCGGTGGAAGACGCTGTCCCCGAGGGGCATGTCGTGCGTTCACCCATGGTCGGCACCTTCTACCGCGCTCCGGCACCCGGTTCCAAAAACTTTGCCGAGGTCGGCCAGAATGTGAATGCCGGCGACACGCTGTGCATCATCGAGGCAATGAAGCTGCTGAACGAGATCGAGGCGGATCAGGGTGGCGTCATCAAGGCCATCCTGGTCGAAAATGGTCAGCCGGTGGAATACGGCGAACCCTTGTTTGTGATTGCTTGAGGAAAGGATTCAGGGGCCAGGGTCAGGGATTCAGGGTCAGGGAAGGTGCTTCAAGCCTCGTTCATTTGACGCGGCAATGGCGCGCATCCCCTGAATCCTGAATCCCGAATCCTGCCCCTCCCCCTAAACCATGTTTGAAAAAATCCTCATCGCCAACCGCGGAGACCAGCTGCCGTCAGGCAGCGCAGCGGCGAAGCCAAAACGCGCAACGGCCGAAGGCCGTCAGGGCGATTTCGCCGCGGAGAACCCAAATGTTTGAAAAGATTCTGATTGCAAACCGCGGCGAAATCGCCCTGCGTATCCAGCGCGCCTGCCGCGAAATGGGCATCAAGACGGTCGCCGTGTATTCCGAAGCCGACCGCGACGCCAAGTATGTGAAACTGGCCGACGAATCGGTGTGCATCGGCCCGGCGCCCTCGACGCAGAGCTATCTGCACGTGCCCTCGATCATCGCCGCCGCCGAAGTCACCGACGCCGCCGCCATCCATCCCGGCTACGGTTTCCTGTCGGAAAATGCCGACTTCGCCGAGCGCGTGGAGTCGTCCGGCTTCACCTTCATCGGCCCGCGTCCCGACAATATCCGTCTGATGGGCGACAAGGTCGCCGCCAAGCAGGCGATGCTCGAAGCCAAGGTGCCGTGCGTGCCCGGTTCCGACGGCGCTTTGTCCGACGATCCCGACGAGATTGTCCGGACCGCTGCCCGTGTCGGCTACCCGGTCATCATCAAGGCGGCCGGCGGCGGCGGCGGCCGCGGCATGCGCGTCGTGCATACCGAAGCCGCACTGCTGAACGCCGTGACCATGACCAAGACCGAAGCGGGAGCCGCCTTCGGCAACCCCATGGTCTACATGGAGAAATTCCTGCAGACGCCGCGCCATATCGAAATCCAGATCCTCGCCGACGAACACGGCAACGCCGTCCACCTGGGCGAACGCGACTGCTCGATGCAGCGCCGCCACCAGAAGGTACTGGAAGAGGCCCCGGCGCCCGGGCTCGATCCCAAGCTCCGAGACAAGATCGGCGAACGCTGTGCGGAAGCCTGCCGCAAGATCGGCTACCGCGGCGCCGGCACCTTCGAGTTCCTCTACGAGAACGGCGAGTTCTACTTCATCGAGATGAACACCCGGGTGCAGGTCGAGCATCCGGTGACCGAACTCATCACCGGCATCGACATCGTGCAGACGCAGATCCGCGTCGCTGCCGGCGAGAAACTGCCGTGGAAACAGAAGGACATCACCTTCAAGGGTCATGCTGTCGAATGCCGCATCAACGCCGAGCATCCGACGACCTTCGTCCCCAGCCCCGGCAAGCTGACCAACTACCATGCGCCCGGCGGTCCTGGTATCCGCGTCGATTCGCATGTGTACCACGGCTACTACGTGCCGCCGCACTACGACTCGATGATCGGCAAGCTGATCGCCTACGGCGATACCCGCGACCAGGCGATCGCCCGCATGCGGGGGGCGCTGATGGAAATGGTGGTCGAGGGTATCCACAGCAATATCCCGCTGCACCAGGAACTGATGAACGATGCGGCTTTCATCGCCGGCGGCACCAGTATCCATTATCTGGAGCACAAACTGGCGGCGGAGAAAGCTGACAGATAAGCGGCGAGCGGTAAGCAGCAAGCCGAAAACACCCTCCCCGTCGCTCTTTACCGCTTACCGCTTACTGCTCACCGCTAACCACTTACTACCATGCCCTGGCAATCCGTTCGCATCCTCGTCGAATCCAAACAGGCCGAGCCATTGTCCGACGCGCTGATGGATGTGGGTGCGCTATCGGTGTCGCTGGAAGACGCCGACGCCGGCACGGTGGACGAAACCCCGCTGTTCGGTGAACCGGATCATCCGACTGCCGAATTGTGGCCGCACAGTATCGCGGTGGTGCTGCTGGACGAAGACGCCGACGTGGCGGAAACGCTGGCCGCTGCGGCAAAACAGGCAGGCATTCCCGCTCCAACCGACTACACGATCGACACCGTGGCCGAGCAGGACTGGGTGCGCCTCACGCAATCGCAGTTCGATCCCATCCCGATCTCGCCGCGCTTATGGATCGTGCCGACCTGGCACGACGCGCCCGACAGCCACGCGATCAACCTCAAGCTCGATCCCGGTCTGGCATTCGGTACCGGCAGCCATCCCACCACGCGTCTGTGCCTGCGCTGGCTGGATACGCAGCTCGCCGGCGGCGAAACGCTGCTGGACTATGGTTGCGGCTCCGGCATTCTCGCCATCGCAGCGGTCAAGCTGGGCGCCGTGCGCGTCGACGGCGTCGACATCGATGCCCAGGCCGTCGACGCATCGCGCGACAATGCCGCGCTGAACGAGGTTTCCGCCCATTTCTGCCTGCCCGGCGAACTCGCACCGGGCCAGTACGACGTCGTCGTCGCCAACATCCTCACCAATCCGCTCAAGGGCATGGCGCCGCTGTTGGCCGGCCGGGTACGCACCGGCGGACGGCTGGTATTGTCCGGCATCCTGGCCGAACAGGCCGACGAGGTCATGGCGGTCTACCGCGACTGGTTTGACTTCGACCCGCCCACCATCGACGAGGGCTGGGTGCGTCTGGCAGGCGTCAAGCGGTGAATTACCGCACCACCTGTCCGCACTGCGCCAGCGTATTCCGTCTCGGCACAGACCAGCTCGACGCCGCGCAGGGCTGGGTGCAATGCAGCGTGTGCGGCACGGCCTTCGATGCGCGCCTGAGCCTGCTCATGGAAGACGGCTCGCCGCTGCCACAACCCGAGCCCGGACGGGTCGAACCGCCTGCGCAGCCTGAAACCCACCTGCCCGCCGAACAAGAAGCCACGACTGTCGATACCCCCGACACGGTCGACGAGGCCCCACCCGTCGCACCGTCGCCGGAAGAGGAAGACATCGCCGCAGCCGACATTCCGCGCGGAATCGTCCAGCGCGAGACATCGTTCGATCTGGATTCGATCATCCTGATCGACCCGGACATTCCGGTCCCGGACGACCCCGGCCCACTGCCGCAGATTCACACCGCCCCTGGTTATCCTCCTGAACCTGCCACGCCCCTGCGCTGGTCCACCGCTGCCGAAGCTTCCCCCGCAGCACGCATCGAATATGCCTCGCCGATGCCCGGCAAGGCACGCATACCGTCCTCGCCCCGCCGCATCAATCCCTGGGTGTGGGGAACGGCCAGTCTGTTGCTGCTTGTCGTGCTGCTGGCACAAACCACTTATTTTCTGCGCGACACCCTGGTGAGCCGGCTGCCGCAAACCCGACCCGCGCTCGAACAAGCCTGCTCAGCGCTCGGCTGCACGCTTTCGCTTCCCAAAAACCTGACGCTGCTGCAGATCGTCGGCTCCGATCTGCAAACCGAGGCCAGCGGGCGCCTCAAACTCACGCTTACCCTGGGCAACCGCGCCAATCATGTCCAAGCCTGGCCGGTACTTGTGCTGACCCTGACCGACCAGCACAACCGTCCGCTCGCGCGCCGCAGCTTCGCCCCCAGCGAGTACCTCGGCGACGCCCAGCGCATCGCCGCCGGCATTCCCGCGCGCAGCGAACAGCCCCTGAGCCTGCCACTGACCGTGCACGACCTGACGCCGATGGGCTTCAACCTGCAGCTGACGTATTGATATAGCGTCAAGCTAGCCGGTCCAGCGCTTCTTCGGTATAGTGCGCACTCCCGTTGCGGGAGAGCGCATGAACATCGTGCCGCCGAAGGCGTAACCCACCCGGAATCGCTCAGGCAAAAGGACCGCAACAACCGGAACACTCTGGAGAGCGCAGTCGCGGACTGGATCAGATCCGCACAACTGCCACCGAAGGGGCAGCAGCCCGCTGGTTCATTGGATCAGCCGCTGTAATCTCTCAGGTACCAAGGACAGAGGGGTGGAGCGCATCCTCGCTTCACCTTTTTTATTTTTGGTGCCCCATGCTCAAACTTACCCCGCTCAATGCCACTCACCGCGAACTCGGCGCCAAAATGGTCGACTTCGGCGGCTGGGACATGCCGGTCAACTACGGCTCGCAGATCGAGGAACACCACACCGTGCGTTCCGGATGCGGCCTGTTCGACGTCTCCCACATGCTGCCGCTGGACATCCGCGGCGCCAACGTCCGCGCCTTCCTGCGCCGCCTGGTCGCCAACAACGTCGACAAATTGCAGGTCTCGGGCAAGGCGCTGTATTCCTGCATGCTCAACGAGGCCGGCGGCGTCATCGACGACCTCATCATCTACTTCATGGACGAATCCTGGTTCCGCCTGGTGGTCAACGCCGGCACCGCGGAGAAGGATCTCGCCTGGATGGAAAAGCAAAACGCCGACTGGGGCATGGGCCTCACGCTGACGCCGCGCCGCGACCTCGCGATGATCGCGATCCAGGGGCCCGACGCCACGCGCGTCCTCAACGAAGCCCTGCCCGGCGTCGACCAGATCACGGCCAGCCTCAAGCCCTTCAACGCCGCCGCCATGGGCGAGATGTTCATCGCCCGCACCGGCTATACCGGCGAGGACGGCTTCGAGGTGATGGTGCTGGCGAAGTCCGCGCCTTTCTTCTGGAAGGCGCTGATGGAAGCCGGCGGCAAGCCGATCGGCCTGGGCGCGCGCGATACCCTGCGTCTGGAAGCCGGGATGAATCTCTACGGCCAGGACATGGATGAAACCACCTCGCCGCTGGAATCCGGCCTCGCGTGGACGGTGGACCTGAAGACCGAGCGCGACTTCGTCGGCAGCAAGGCCCTGGAGGCCAGCGAAGTCACGAAGCAGCTTGCCGGCCTGCTTCTGCTCGACAAGGGCGTATTGCGCGGGCACCAGAAGGTCCACACCAAAAACGGCGACGGCGAAATCACCTCCGGCACGTTTTCGCCTACGATGCAGCAATCGATCGCGCTCGCCCGCATCCCGCTCGGGATCGCACCGGGTGAGGAAGTCGAAGTCGAGATCCGCGACAAGAAACTGAAAGCCAAAGTGGTGAAATATCCGTTCGTGCGCAACGGCAAAGTATTGATTTAGTCGGGTCAGGATTCAGGATTCAGGGAAGACGCGGCAACGCCGCGTTTTCTCCTGGCCCCTGATCCCTGATCCCTGGAAACCCTAACTAGACCAGGATTACATAACATGAACATCCCCGCTGACCTCAAATACACCCCCAGCCACGAATGGGTGCGCGTCGAAGCCGACGGCACGTTGACCGTAGGCATCACCCATCACGCGCAGGATCTGCTCGGCGACATGGTCTTTATCGAAAATCCGGCTACCGGCCGCACGCTTGCCAAGGGCGAGGAATGCGCCGTGGTCGAGTCGGTCAAGGCCGCATCCGATGTCTACGCGCCCGTGGCCGGCGAAGTGATTGCTGCCAACGGCGACGTGGAATCCAGCCCCGAGTCCGTGAACAAGGACGCCTACAGTGCCTGGATGTTCAAGCTCAAGCCCACCAATGCCGGCGATGTCGCCGAACTGCTCGACGCCGCGGCTTACCAGAAGCTGGTCGAGTCCGAAGCCCATTGATTTTTTCTCCACGAAGAACAGAAGGACCATGAATTTTCTTCGCGCGCTTCGTGTCCTTCGTGGACGAGGTTTTTAAGCCATGCCCTTCATCCCCCACACTGAAGAAGACGTTTCCATCATGCTCGACGCCATCGGTGCCAAGAGCATCGAGGATCTGTTCGATGAAATCCCGCCCGCACTGAAGGCCGGCAAGCTGAAGGACGTGCCCGACGGCCTGCCCGAGATGGCTGTAACGCGACTGATGCAAGAACGCGCGTCGCAGGACGGCTTCTGGTCCAACTTCATCGGCGCCGGCGTCTACGAGCACCACATTCCGGCGGCCATCTGGCAGATCACCACGCGCGGCGAGTTCTACTCCGCCTACACGCCCTACCAGGCCGAGGCGAGCCAGGGCACGCTGCAGCTGATCTACGAATACCAGACCATGATGACCCGGCTGACCGGACTCGACGTCTCGAACGCCTCGCTCTATGACGGGGCCTCGGCGCTGGCCGAAGCCGTGCTGATGGCGGTCCGCTCGCACAAGACCTCGCGCCGCGTACTGGTGCCGAAGGCCGTGCACCCGATCTACCGCCGCGTGGTCGACACCACGGTCAGGAACCAGGGCATCGAACTGGTCGAGCTTGATTTTGATGCTGCGACCGGCCAGACCGTGCTGCCGACCGATCCAGGCAGCTTCGCCGGCCTCGTCATTCCACAACCGAATTTTTTTGGCGTGCTGGAAGACGTGCACGTGCTGACCGACTGGGCACACGACAAAAATGCACTGGCGATCGCACTGGTCAACCCGACCACGCTGTCGGTGCTGGAAGCGCCCGGAAAATGGGGCGGCCAGAATAATCAAATCGTGGGCGCCGACATTGCCGTGGGCGAAGGTCAGTCGCTGGGCGCGCCGATGGCTTCGGGCGGCCCCTATTTCGGCTTCATGTGCTGCCGCCAGGAATTCGTGCGGCAGATGCCCGGGCGCATCGTCGGCCGCACCGTCGACCTCGACGGCAAGCCGGGCTTCGCGCTGACGCTGCAGGCCCGCGAGCAGCACATCCGCCGTTCCAAGGCCACCTCCAACATCTGTACCAACCAGGGCCTGGTGGTCACCGCAGCGACGCAGTACATGTCGTTGCTGGGCCCGCAGGGTTTGGCGAAAGTCGCCGCCAACAGCCACGCCAACACCGTGGCGCTGGCCGACAAGCTCGCAGCGATTCCCGGCGTCACACGCGCATTCGCTTCGCCCTTCTTCCACGAAGTAGTATTGAAGCTCAACGACAACGCGCGTGACGTGCTGCGCGCACTGCGTGCGCAGGGCATCCTTGGCGGACTGGATCTCTCCGGCTGGTATCCCGAACTCGGGCAGGCGATCCTGGTGTGCGTCACCGAAACCAAGACCGCAGCGGATCTCGACCACTACGCGCAACAAATGGAACGTATCCTGTCGAAACGGCGCGAAGCCCCGCCGTGTGCGTACAAGAGCTAATTGGAGTCAAGCATGAGCGATGTACTGCGGGACAAGCAGTTCTGGGATATGACCGACTCGTTCATTCAGTTGGCCAATACCCACCTGAACGAGGTGAGGCCCAGCCGAGTCAGCGCATGCGCGCTATTTGCAGCCTCGAGATTCAACGCCTTCGTCATCACGGCGGCATCAGAGAGCAAGGAACAGCTGATCGCGGAAAAAGAGGCTGCGATCGCTTATTTCCTAGACCAATACGAAAAAATGCTGCGCGAGAACCTGGATGAGCATCTGGCGCGCTACGACCAGCACGGCAGTTAATTGGCAGGAAATGGATCGGGCGTTATCGTTCCAGTGCCCGGCATTTAATCGATTTATTCAAGGAGAGCAATCATGGCAGTGACTCTAGGCGGCAACCCCATCGACGTCGCAGGCAGTTTCCCCAAAGTCGGCGACACCGCACCCGATTTCAAGCTGGTCAACAAGGATCTGGCCGACGTCTCGCTGGCCGATTTCGCCGGCAAGAAAAAAATCCTCAACATCGTGCCGAGCCTCGATACCCCGGTGTGCGCGACGTCGACCAAGAAATTCAACGATGCAGCCGTCGGCAACACCGCCGTGCTGATCATCTCGGCCGACCTGCCGTTCGCAATGAGCCGCTTCTGCGGCGCCGAAAGCACCAACAACGTGACCACGCTGTCGACCATGCGCGGTGCCGAGTTCATGAAGAACTACGGCGTTGCCATCACGAGCGGCCCGCTGGCCGGCATCACGGCGCGCGCGGTCGTGGTATTGGACGAGCACAACAAGGTACTCCATGCTGAACTCGTTCCCGAGATCAAGCAGGAGCCGAACTACGACGCTGCGCTGGCTGCTTTGAAGTAAACACAATCCTCCGCGAAGGCCTGCCCTTCGCGGATTCAAGGTTTTAACCATGCTGATATTCGACCATTCCCGTCCCGGCCGCACCGCCGCCGCCCAGCTGCCCGCCGCCGGCGGAAGCCTCGACGACCTGCCCGCCGGGCTACGTCGCAAAGACGCGCCTGCGCTGCCTGAAGTCTCCGAACTTGACGTCGTGCGTCACTACACGCGCCTGTCGCAGAAGAATTTCTCCATCGATACGCAGTTCTACCCGCTCGGCTCGTGCACGATGAAGTACAACCCGCGCGCGTGCAATTCGCTGGCGATGCTGCCGCAGTTCCTGGCGCGCCACCCGGCCAGCCCGGACGAGACGGGGCAGGGTTTCCTCGCCAGCATGTACGAACTGCAGGAGATGCTGAAGGACGTCACCGGCATGGCCGGCGTGTCGATGGCGCCGATGGCGGGCGCCCACGGCGAATTTGCCGGGGTGGCGATGATCCGCGCCTACCACGACGCGCGCGGCGACACCGCGCGGCGCGAGATCATCGTGCCGGACGCGGCGCACGGAACCAACCCGGCAACGGCGACCATGTGCGGCTACACGGTCAAGGAAATCCCCACCGACGCCACCGGCAGCGTCGACCTCGACGCGCTCAAGGCGGCAGTGGGCCCCCAGACCGCGGGTCTGATGCTGACCAACCCATCGACGCTCGGCGTGTTCGAGAAAACCATCGCCGACATCCAGAAGATCGTCCACGACGCCGGCGGCCTGCTCTACTACGACGGCGCCAACCTCAACGCCATTCTCGGCAAGGTGCGCCCCGGCGACATGGGCTTCGACGTCATCCACATGAACCTGCACAAGACCTTCTCCACGCCGCACGGCGGCGGCGGCCCCGGTGCAGGCCCGGTCGGCGTGGCGCAGCGCCTGCTGCCCTTCATGCCGATCCCCCTGGTGCTGAACGAGAACGGCTTCTACCGGCTGGCGACCGAGACCGACCTGCCGCAGTCGATCGGCCGCATGTCGGCCAACATGGGCAACGCCGGCGTCCTGATGCGCGCCTACGTCTATGCGCGCCTGCTGGGACGCGAGGGCATGCACCGCGTCGCCGAGTACGCCACGCTCAACGCCAACTACCTGATGGCGAAGCTGCGCGAAGCCGGTTTCGATCTCGCCTATCCCGAGCGCCGCGCCAGCCACGAGTTCATCGTCACCCTGAAAAAGCTGAAGGACGCCACCGGCGTGTCCGCGATGGACTTCGCCAAGCGCCTGCTCGACTACGGCTACCACGCGCCGACGACCTATTTCCCGCTGCTGGTGCCCGAATGCCTCCTGATCGAACCGACCGAGACCGAGAGCCGCGAAACGCTCGACGGCTTCATCGAGGCGATGAAAGCGATCAAGCACGAGGCCGAAACCACGCCGGACCTGGTGAAGGGTGCGCCCTACAGCCTGCCGGTACGGCGCCTGGATGACGTCAAGGCCGCCCGCGAACTCGATCTGGCCTACAAACCGGCCGCATCCGTCCAGGCATGACCGACCCCGTCAGCCCCTACAAGGGCAAGACCGGCCTGCGGCGCGTGCTGAACGCGGCGGGTTATTCATGGGCCGGGCTCACCGCCGCGTTCAGGCATGAGGACGCTTTCCGCCAGGAAGTGTTTCTCGCCCTGCTGATGATCCCGCTTGCGCTTTATCTGGGCCCGACGGGGATAAGCCGCGCGCTGATGATCGGCGCGGTCCTGCTGGTGCTGATCGTCGAATTGCTGAATTCGGCGCTCGAGGCAGCGGTAGACCGGATTTCCCTCGAGCACCACCAGCTCATCAAGCGCGCCAAGGATATGGGGAGTGCCGCCGTGATGATCGCACTGGCCAACGTGGTCGTCGTGTGGGCGCTTGTCCTATTGGGTTAGTGAATTACAAAAACCATGCCAATATGGCGCTACACCCTAAAGTTGTGGCGTTCTTAGCCGGAATAGAGGTGTGCGCCCCTTATCGTTTTCCGACTGTGTGAACCTCAAAACTGTTTGCTTACTTCTGAGTCTGTGCCAGGCCGGCTCCGCCGCAGCCTTGGGCATGGGCGACATCAATGTACATTCGCAACTGGGCCGGTCCCTGAATGCGACCGTCACCCTGCTCGGCGCGACCGCCGACACGACGGCGGACTGCTTCAGCCTCGGCACCAGCGCAAACAGCGTCGCACCGCCGCTCCGTGCAAAACTGAGTATCGAACGGGCTGGGGATCAGACGCGTCTGCTCATCCGTACGTCCTACCCGGTAAATGATCCGATCGTACAGTTCGTGCTGGTTTCGGACTGCGAGGTACGCTTGCAACGCGAGTATGTCGTGTTGCTCGACCCGCCCGTGGCGACGGAAGCCCCTCTCAACGAGAATGTCCCTGCTGCAAGCGCGCAAACCGGACCGGCGCCCACCGCTGCCCCATCCCGTCCCGTTTCACCTCGACGCGCCCATCGACCTTCCCATCGCACGGCTACGTCCATCGCGCGACCACCGAACGCGGCAGCGCGGACCCAGACTCCGCCCCGTGTGCATGCCGCGCCGAAGGGAAGCGTCCCACGCCTGGTGCTGTCCGGAAAGCACGAGCTATCCAGCCAGAACGATACGCCAGTGGCGCTGCGTCTCGACACACGCCTGCCTGACCTGACGCAACCGCGTCCCGATGGCCTGACCGCCACCGAACTGTCCGATGAAAACACGGCATTGGGCCGCAAACTTGCGCATCTGGAGGCCCAACTCGCCGCGCTGCAACGCCGCAATGCCGAGCTCGAAGCTGCCCGGCATGCCACCCCCACGACGACACCCGCGCCTGCCACGTCCCCGCAACCCGCCCAATGGCCGCTGTACCTGCTGGCGATGGCGATCGTGGCCAGCTTGATTGCGCTGGCCGCCTGGCTGCTGCGCCGCAACCGCTCCGCCCGGCCCGTACTTGGCGACACGCCCTGGACGCAAACGGGAATGCCGGAGAAAACGCTGTCCGAATTGAGCGCCGACATGCCGGCTGACCCGCCGTCCGCTTCCCCGCGCATGCCGGAAATCGCCCCGCCCCAGCAAACCAGCGGCACGGAAGTCAAGGAAGATGTTCTCGACCAGGCCGAGGTGTTCATGGCCTTCGGGCATGGCGACCTGGCCATCCATCTGCTGCAGGAACATCTGCGCGCCACGCCGACCGAGTCGCCGGTACCCTGGCTGCTGCTGCTCGACCTGCTGCACCGCGAAGGCGATACCGCCGGCTATGCCGCCGCCAGCGCCGAATGTCGCCGGTATTTCAACGTCAACCTCACCGACCATCCGATTTCCCAGGACAACGAAGCCGGCCAGGGGCTGGAGGCGTATCCGCACCTGCTGGAACAGTTGGTGAAAGTATGGAATACCCCGGATATCGAGGCCTTCTTCCACGATTTGATTTACGACAACCGGGGCGGCACGCGCATAGGCTTCGAACCGGGCGCCTACCGCGACATCCTGCTGTTGCGCTCGATCGCGCAGGACGCATTGCCGCTCGCGGCCTGAGCACCCGCTTCACCAAACCATCACTTCGGCGTCATCTGTTTGTCGCACGGCAGGGGCATGCTGCGCCCCATGGATGCCGCCGAATTTACCTGCCAGACGCTTCCGTCCATGCGCCCGCAACTGCGCATTGCGGTGGTGACCGAAACCTACCCGCCCGAAGTCAACGGCGTGGCGATGACGCTTGGCCGCCTGGTCAACGGGCTGCAGGTACGCAATCACCAGGTGCAGCTGATCCGTCCGCGCCAGAATGACGGCGACCAGCCGCAGCCCACCGCCACCCTCAGCGAGCATTTGCAACGCGGCATCGCGCTGCCGCGTTACGAAGGCCTGAAGATGGGCCTGCCGGCGAAAGCCGCGCTGACCCGGCTGTGGACCCGGCAGCGCCCGGACGTGGTACAGATCGCCACCGAAGGCCCGCTCGGCTGGTCGGCGCTGGCTGCCGCCAATAAACTGCGCCTGCCGGTGGCGAGCGACTTCCACACCAATTTCCACAGCTACAGCAGCCACTACGGCTTCGGCCTGTTGCGCCGCGCCATCGTCGCCTATCTGCGCAAATTCCATAACAAGGCTGCCGTCACGCTGGTGCCGACAGAAGGCATTCGCCGCGAACTGCTGGCACACGGCTACGAGAACATCGAGATCATCGGGCGCGGGGTGGACACGCAGCTGTTCCACCCCGGCCGCCGCGATGCGGCCTTGCGCGCGCAGTGGGGCGTGGGCGAGAACGAGACTGCGGTGCTGTACGTGGGTCGCCTGGCAGCCGAGAAGAACCTGTCCCTGGTGTTCAGCGCCTTCGATGCCATGCATCAGGCGCACCCGGCCACCCGCCTGGTGCTGGTGGGCGACGGCCCGGAACGCGCCGGCTGGCAGGCCAAACGGCCCGATGCGATATTCTGCGGCACCCAGGTCGGCGAGGCGTTGGCCGCGCATTACGCCTCGGGCGACGTATTCCTGTTCCCCAGCCTGACCGAGACCTGGGGCAACGTGACGATCGAGGCGATGGCCTCCGGCCTCGCGGTGGTGGCCTACGATTGCGCAGCCGCCGAAGAAATCATCCGGCATGGCGAAAACGGCCTCAAGGTCGCGCCCGAGGATCAAGCGGCGTTCATCGCCCAGGCGGCATCGCTGGCCCCTGATGTCGCACGGCAACGCCGATTGGGCACCGCTGCAGCCGCGCGTGCCGCCCAATTGTCGTGGGACGCCATCATCGACAGTTTCGAGCGGGTGCTGCTGCGTCTCGCCCATCCCGAACCCGCGACCGAACCCCAACTGGATTGGCCTGCCGCGGCCCCGACGGTCCGTTCTTGAGGAGCCCGCCATGCAAAATCGTCTGAGTCTGGTTGCCCACCACGGTCTCGATCGACTGGCCGCACGCGAGCATGCCTGGCTGGAGCGCCTCAACGGCGTGCGCCTGCCCGACTGGGAGGTCGGCCTGCTGCGGCTCGCCAGCCGGCTCGGCGACGGGGTGTTCTGGTATGCGCTGATGCTGGCGCTGATCGCCTGGAACGGATGGGACGCCCTGCCGGCCGTGCTCCACATGATCACGGCCGGCCTCGTCGGCACGTTCATCTACAAATGGCTGAAAGGCGCTACCGAACGTCCGCGCCCCTATCAGGCCTGCCCGTCGATCTGCTGCCTGACCGCGCCGCTCGACCGCTTCAGTTTTCCCTCCGGCCACACCCTGCATGCGGTGGTCTTCAGCGCGGTCGCCACGGCCTATTACCCGGCACTGGGATGGCTGGTATGGCCATTCACGGCGCTGGTCGCACTGTCACGGCTGGTGCTGGGACTGCACTACGTGAGCGATGTCCTGGTGGGTGCGCTGCTCGGCGGCACGATCGCCGCCCTCTCGCTGGCGCTGTAGGGCGCCTGTCTTAAAAAACCCTCAGGCTGCGTTGCGGAAACGCGGCTGCACCTCGGCTTCGAACAGGTCCCCAGGCAGCGGCAACCGGCATGCCACCAGTTCCGGCGCGTGCGCGGCGATGCGTTCGCGTGCCACCGCCACCGGCGGACAATCCGGCAACCAGGCGGGCGCCTCGCCGGCCAACACCCGGTTCATCTGCGGCAACCGGGCCGTCACTTCCTGGATGTAGTAATCGAAACGCGCGGCAAGCTTTCGATCCAGCACGCACCCTACGCCATGCAACGCATGGGGCAGGCGGCTCTGCCGCAACAGGCGTTCGGCACTCGACAACTGGCGGATTGCCCGTCGGCTGGCGGCGGACGAGCAATCGAAGTTGCACGCCACATACTCCACCAGCCAATCGTCGATCTGCAACAGCGGGGCAGACGGATTGAACAGATGGCGCGAGATATGGTGATCCATCGCCCATTCCGCGGCGGCATGCGTGAGCATCGGCACGTTCCACCACAGATGCTCGTGAGCGGGAACGAAATGATTGTGCGCAATGATGTCAACCCACAGATGGCTCATCGCACCGACTGCACAGGCCCGCGATTCGTCGTCGTGCGCCGCATCCAATAGCGCGTGGGCGGTCTCCCAGCGGTGGCTGGCGTCGAATGCGCGAGTCCCTGCAGTCGTGCCCACCAGCGCCAGATCGGGCAGGCAGGCGCCGGCCTTCAGGCGCTGCGGAAACCGCCGCACCGCGCGGCGCAGCGCAGGATCGAGCAGGGGCACGCCCCATACCAGCAATTGCGCAAAGTACACATGGGTCATCAGCCCCCATGCCAGCGCATCGCCGGCAAACAGCAGCGCAGGCACCGACCAGAGCAAGGCGGTACGGCGAGTGTAGGCATGGGCGGTAACGTTCATGCGCGCAGCATGGCCGCGCTACGTGAACCTGCGCTGTCAGGCGCATGAATCTTCCGTGAATCCCGGCCAACCGGCTGCGTATAATCCGGGCTGTCGTTTTCAGCCCACACCCATCATGCGCACCCTCATCTGCGGTTCCCTCGCCTTCGATTCCATCATGGTGTTCCAGGATCACTTCAAGCACCACATCCTGCCCGACAAGATCCACATGCTGAACGTGTCGTTCCTGGTGCCGGAGATGCGCCGCGAGTACGGCGGCTGTGCGGGCAACATCGCCTACAACCTGAAGCTGCTGGGCGGCGAGCCGCTGATCATGGCGACCGTGGGCGACGACTTCGCCGCCTATGCCGAGCGCCTCGACGCCTTGGCGATCCCGCGCGACTACATCCACCATGTCGCCGGTACCTACACCGCCCAGGCTTTCATCACCACCGACCTCGACGACAACCAGATCACCGCCTTCCATCCCGGCGCGATGAATTATTCACACGAGAACGACGTGCGTCAGGTGCCGGATCTCAAGCTGGGCATCGTCGCCCCGGACGGACGCGACGGCATGCTGCGCCACGTGCGCGGCTTTCACGAGGCGGGAGTGCCATGCGTCTTCGATCCAGGCCAGGGCATGCCGCTGTTTTCCGGCGAGGAACTGCTGGAGTGCGTCCACAAATCCCGCTACGTCATCCTCAATGATTACGAAGCCGAGCTGCTGCAGAGCCGCACCGGGGAAAATCTGGCCACGCTGGCACGCCATGTCGAGGCGCTGATCGTGACACGCGGCGGCGAAGGTTCGGTGATCCACACGGCCGGCGGGCAGATCGACATCCCGGCCGTGCGGCCGGCGGCCATCCTCGACCCCACCGGCTGCGGCGACGCCTACCGTAGCGGCATTCTGTACGGCATCGTCCACGGACTCGACTGGGAAACCTCGGGCCAGCTGGCGAGCGTGATGGGTGCGATCAAGATCGAGCACCGCGGTGGTCAGAACCACGCGCCGAGCCGGCAGGAAATCGCCGGACGGCTCAAGATCGCGTTTGGCAAAACGCTCTGAACCACGCCGAGAATCGACGGTCACACCGCCTATAGTGAAACGAGTGCAGCTAGAGGACCCGCATCATGAAGAATACCCAAACCATCGTTGCCGTCACCCTGATGACAGCCAGCTTGGCCCTACTTGGCGGCTGCGCCAGCGGCGTCGGCGGCAAGGACTACAGCCGCGACCAGACCCGGGCCGTCCAGGAGGTGCAGATGGGCGTGGTGGAGTCGGTGCGTGAGGTGAATATCGAAGGTACCAAGACGCCGATCGGTGCAGGCGCTGGCGCCGTCGTCGGCGGTGTGGCCGGCAGCACGGTGGGCAGCGGCAAGGGCAGCGTGGTCGGCGCGGCGATTGGCGCGGTACTGGGCGGATTGGGCGGTGCAGCCGCGGAAGAGGCAACCACTCGCCAGAAAGGCGTCGAAATCACGGTCAAGCTCGATTCGGGACGGATGCTCGCCATCACCCAGGCGGCGGACGAGGCGTTCCGGGTAGGCGATCGCGTACGGGTCTTGTCGGGTGGGGGAACGACACGCGTATCGCACTGAAGCCGGACCCGATCTCCCGGTATCCCCATGATTCGTAGTTCATCGTTCCGAAACCTGAACGTCACGCCGGGTTAACACCCGATCTCTAAGCTGGGCGCATTCCATCAATGGGAGTGCCCCATGCTCGACGTTCTCAGCGCCCAACCATCCCTCTCCACCAGCCGCTACCACATCTCGCTGGCGGTGGACGACAACGAAATCCGCGAAGCACAGCGCCTGCGTTACAAGGTGTTTGCCGAGGAGATGGGCGCGCGCCTGTCCTCCGTTCTGCCGGGGCACGATATCGATCTGTACGACCCCTTCTGCGACCATCTGCTGGTACGCGATCTGGCCAGCGGCGAAGTCGTCGGCACCTATCGCATCCTGCCGCCCGATGCTGCCAAGCGCGTCGGCAGCTATTACTCCGAACAGGAATTCGATCTGACCCGGCTGCAATTCCTGCGCCCGCGCATGGCCGAACTGGGACGCTCGTGCGTGCATCCGGCGCACCGCAGCGGTGCCGTCATCGCCCGCCTGTGGATCGGGCTGGCCGACTACATGACGCGTTATGGCTATGAATACATCGTCGGCTGCGCCAGCATCGGCATGGCGGACGGCGGCCATGTCGCGGCCAGCGTGTACCGCCAGATCATCCAACGCCATCTCGCGCCGATCGAATGGCGCGCCACGCCGCGCTACCGCCTGCCCGTCGAGTCGCTCGACGAAGGCCAGACCGCAACGCTGCCACCGCTGATCAAGGGCTACACTCGGCTCGGCGCGATGGTATGCGGTGAACCGGCGTGGGATCCCGATTTCAACACGGCCGATCTCTTGATGCTGCTGCCGATGGCGCAACTCAACCGCAACTATGCCCGCCGTCTCATCGGATGAGTCTTACAATGAACGGGTGAGCCTTGCCTATTTCCCCGCCCCTCTGCGCCGCGTCCTCCGCATCGGCCTGCTGGCCTTGCACCTGGCCTGGGGCGTCGCCCTGGCAGGGCTGATTTTCCCCCTGCTCAGCCCCGCACAGCGGGATCGCCGCATCATGGCCTGGGCCCGGCGCCTGCTCCGGGTACTTGGCGTACGGCTGAAGGCGGATGTCGCGCCGTGCCTGCCGGGCGGCGCGCTGCTGGTATGCAATCACGTGTCGTGGCTGGACATCTACCTGATCTACGCGGCCCAGCGGGTGCACTTCGTCTCCAAGGCCGAAGTGCGCAACTGGCCGGTGGCCGGCTGGCTGGCGCACAAGACCGGCACACTGTTCATCGAACGCGGCCGTCGTGCCGACACGGCGCGCATCAACACCGAGATGCGGGCGCTGATGCAGTCGGGCGCCTGGGTCGCCGTGTTCCCCGAAGGCACCACCGGCGACGGCAAGGGGCTGCGGCGCTTCATGCCGTCGCTGCTGCAGCCGGCGGTCGAACTGAATTGTCCGATCGTACCGGCGGCCTTGCGCTACCGCACGCTGGACGGCGAATACAGCGCTGCACCCGCCTACATCGACGACCTCAGCATGTGGCAAAGCCTGAAGCAGATCGTCAGCGAGCCCGGCCTCATCGCCGAACTGCATTTCGCCGAGCCTATCCTGCCCAACGGCCACCGGCGCGAACTGGCGGCACAGGCGGAAGCCGCCACCGCCGGGCTGTTGGGCCTCAGGGTTTCGGAAGCCGAACCTGCGGGCACTGCACCTCGTACACCTGCCGATCCTCCAGCCTGACGGCGGTCAATCTGCCGCCCCACAGGCAACCGGTATCCAGCGCGATCAGGTCGTCGCGGTTGATCAACCCGAGCGTCGACCAGTGTCCGATGACGAGGGTCGCCTCGGCGCTCCTTCGCCCCGGCACCTCGAACCACGGCAGCCAGCCGGCCGGCTGTGTACCCGGCGCGCCCTTGTGGTGGAATTCCATCTCGCCCGCCGCCGAACAGTAGCGCAGCCGGGTGAAGGCGTTGACGATCACCCGCAGGCGCTCGACGCCATGCAGCGCCGCATCCCACGCCACCGGCGCATTGCCGTACATCTGCGCGAAGAATTCCCGGTAATGCGGGCTTTGTAGCGCAGCTTCCGCCTCCGCGGCATGCTGCATCGTGTCGTCCACCGTCCAGCCCGGCAGCACGCCCGCGTGCACCATGAGGAACGCGCCATCGCGCCAGGCCAGTTTCTGCTGTCGCAGCCAGACCAGCAGTTCGTCGCGGTCCGGCGCATTCAGTATCTCGTCGAGCGTATCGCCTTTGTGCACCCGCCCGAAACCTTCGGCCAGCGCCAGCAAGTGCAAATCGTGGTTGCCGAGCACACTGATGGCGGCATCTCCCAGTTCCCTGACGGTCCGCAACACCGCCAGCGATCCCGGCCCGCGGTTGACCAGATCGCCCACAAGCCACAGCCGGTCGGCGCCCGGGTCGAACCGGATCGCATCCAATAAACGCAGCAGGGACGTGTGACATCCCTGAAGATCGCCAATGGCATAGGTAGACATATAAAATACGGCTTCTTTGTGTGCTGTGTTGACCTGCATCATAGCGCGCCCGCCCGAACCTCTTGTGACGTCTGCGCCATGAAACCCCTGATCCGCCTGTTTTTCAGAACCCTGCGCCTCATCCTCGCCCCCTTCATGCTCGTGGGCTATTGGCTGACGCGCCCGAAGGGCATCGTGCGTCCTGCCGCCGCGCAGCAGGACGTCGACGCACGCACACGCAGCCTGGCGCTGTACCACTATCCCACCTGTCCGTTCTGCCTCAAGACCCGGCGCACGATGCAGCGGCTTTCGCTCAACATCGAACTGCGCGACGCGCAGCATGACGAAACGCACCGGACAGCCCTGATCGCGGGCGGCGGCAAGGCGCAGGTCCCCTGCCTGCTGATCACCGACGCGCAGGGCAAGCAGACCTGGATGTATGAATCGGATGCCATCAACGCCTGGCTGAACCGCGAATTCGGCGCGGCATGAGCCTGCTCGCAGCGCTCAACCCGCCGCAGCGCGAGGCGGCGAAATACCTCGACGGTCCCTTGCTTGTGCTGGCGGGCGCCGGTTCGGGCAAGACGCGCGTTATCACCCACAAGATCGCCTATTTAATTGGGGAGTGCGGCTACAAGCCGGGGTCGATCGCCGCGATCACCTTCACCAACAAGGCCGCTCGCGAGATGGCTGAGCGCGCGGCCAAGCTGACCCAGGGCGATGCCTTTAGTAAAATCAGTACCAAGGGCCTGATCGTCACCACCTTCCATTCGATGGGCCTGCGCATGCTGCGCGAGGACGCGAAATTCGCCGAGCTGAAGCCGGCCTTTTCCATCCTCGATTCGGCCGACGCCGCCGGCATCGTGTCGGAAATCCTCAAGACCACCGACAAGCAGGAAATCCGCCGCGCGGTGTCACGCATTTCTCTGTGGAAGAACGAACTGAAATCGCCCGCCGCCGCGCTCGCCACGGCCGAGGACGACAACGCGCGCGCCTACGCCAAGATCTACGACCGCTACGACGCCACCCTGCGCGCCTATCAGGCGGTCGACTTCGACGACCTCATCCGCCTGCCCGCAGAATTATTGGATACCCACGCCGAGCTGCGCGAGAAGTGGCAGAACCGCCTGCGCCACATCCTGGTCGACGAATACCAGGACACCAACGTGGCGCAGTACCGCCTGCTGCAGAAGCTCACCGGGGTGCGCGCCGCCTTCACCGCGGTCGGCGACGACGACCAGGCGATCTACGGCTGGCGCGGCGCCTCGGCCGACAACCTGCGCCAGCTGAACGAAGACTACCCGCACCTGCATGTGGTCAAGCTGGAGCAGAACTACCGTTCGAGCGTGCGCATCCTGAAGGCCGCCAACAGCCTCATCGCCAACAACCCCAAGCTGTTCGAGAAACGCCTGTGGAGCGACCTCGGCCTCGGCGACGCGATCCAGGTGATGCCGACCAAGGACGACGAGCACGAAGCCGAATCGGTGGTCATGCGGCTCTTGTCGCACAAGTTCCAGCACCGCACCGAGTGGCGCGACTACGCCATCCTCTACCGCGGCAACTACCAGGCGCGCATCTTCGAGCAGGCATTGCGCAACGAGAAGGTGCCGTACCAGCTGTCCGGCGGGCAGTCGTTCTTCGACCGCGCCGAGATCAAGGACGTGATTTCCTACCTGCGGCTGATCGCCAACAGCGACGACGATCCCGCCTTCATCCGCGCGGTCACCACGCCCAAGCGCGGCATCGGCGCGGCGACGCTGGAAAAGCTCGGCCAGGTCGCCGCCACCCTGCACGTCAGCCTGTTCGAGGCGGTGTTTTCCGCCGCCGCCGCATCCCAGATCGGCGAGCGTCAGCTGGCGCCGCTAATCGAGTTCTGCAACTTCATCAACCGCATGGAGGAACGCGTGCCGCGCGAGCCGGCGGGCGAACTGCTGAACGACCTCTTGAAGACCATCGACTACGAGGTGTATCTCTTCGACCAGGACGACCAGCGCGCGGCGCAGAACAAGTGGAACAACGTGCTCGAATTCGCCGCCTGGATCGCCAAGAAGGGCGAGGAAGACGAGAAGGACCTGCTGCAGCTGACGCAAACCATCGCGCTGATCACGCTGCTGGAAGGCCGCGAGGAGGAAGAGCCCGACGCGGTTCGTCTGTCCACCCTGCACGCCGCCAAGGGGCTGGAATTCGGCCACGTGTTCCTGGTCGGCGTCGAGGAGAACATCCTGCCGCACCGCGACGCGGTGGACGAAGGCCGGCTGGAGGAAGAGCGCCGCCTGATGTATGTCGGCGTCACCCGCGCGAAGAAGTCGCTCACGCTGTCCTATTGCTCGCGCCGCAAGCGCGCCCGCGAAACGGTCGCCTGCGACCCCTCGCGATTCATCGACGAGCTTGGCGACGACGTGCGCCAGCCGGAGAAGCCCTCCAGCGCGGACGCCAAGGCCAGCGGCAGTGATCGGCTGGCGGCGTTGAAGGCGATGCTAGGCTGAGTCCTGCAATTGCACACACATGGCTCAACCATGGTTCGTGCGCGCCAAATATTAACTATTTGGTTCTGTGGCCACCTTTGACCCTGAGTGTCCGGTCACGATTTGTTCGCCGAATCTGTGTTCATGCAGAGCAAAAGCAGCATGCGGCGCCGGTCAGTGCATAACGTGTCTGCAGGGTAGCGAGATTAGGCAACAGTCCCCCTCGGGACGAGGCTCAGCCATACTTGAAAGGGCGTCATGCATCCGGATTGACAGGCATGCTCCGATTTCGGTAGCTCATCCTGCTTCATATCAATCCCCTACTGGAGCACACTTTCCGCAATATTGTTTTGCTCAAATATCGCGCGTGCAGTGTTTCCGTCAGGTTTTCCGGGAAATTGTGCATTCGCCACTGTGGATGGCATCCGCATCGCTATCGCGCCCATTCAGCAAAGAGCAAGTGCCAAACAGTTCGGCAGCCCAGTCGGCGAACGCACGTACCTTGGGCGATAGGTGGCGGCTGTGCGGATAGATCACTGAGATAGGCACTGGTGCCGGTTTCCATTGCGGCAGGATCTCGCGCAGCGCACCAGACTCGAGATACGGTAAGGCCATGAACCTGGACGCCTGAATCAGACCGAAACCCTGCAGCCCAAGCGTCATGTATGCCTGGACGTCATTCACCGACACACTCCCATCCACTTTGACTTCGGTGCGCACACCATCAATGATGAAATCCCAGTCGATGTTGCGGCCAGTGCGGCTCGAAAAATAATGTACGGCCTTGTGATGCGTTTGTAACTCCTCCAGTGTTCTCGGCTCGCCATACCGCTCCAGATAGCTCGGTGCGGCGCAGTTCAGGAAACTCAGACTACCGATGCGTCGCGCCACCAGAGTGGAATCCACCAGATCGCCGCCGCGAATCACGCAGTCGACCGCCTCCTGTACCAGATCAACCGGGCGGTCGCCCATGCCGATCACGAGTTCGATGTCTGGATAGCGCATACGAAAATCGCACAACCTGGGGATCAGAACCAACCGGCCTAAGGTAGTCGGTACATCAATGCGTAAGCGACCCTGGGGTCGTTGCGCCACATCACGGAATGCCGCTTCGGTCTCTTCCAGTTCGGTCAGGATGCGTGCACAGCGTTCGTAATATGCAGCGCCATCAGGCGTCAGGCTGACATTGCGCGTCGTACGATTGAGCAGACGTACTTTGAGGAAATTCTCGAGGTTCTGAACAGTCGTCGTTACGCTCGCCCGGGGCAGACCCAGATTGCCTGCGGCGCGCGTGAAGCTGTTGGCATCCACCACCGCCATGAACACCTGCATGGCTCGAAACCTGTCCACATCTATTTCCTTTCAATGATTTATGGCTACACAGGTCGCCTCTTAGCCCGCCTACCGGGGCAATATTATTCGCTCCTGGAGAACAGTGTTATCAATCCACGGGGCTTTATCCGATTCAATGAAACACCAAAAATGCGTTCCTGACAACTTATCTGACGCCAATGACCAACCCCACATCCACGAACGCCCCAACCAAAGTCATGGGCACAAGCCACGCCTCCCTGCAAGCGGTGCTGGTCGAGTACCTGTGGATACCAGGGTTACCTGTCCCCATTCCGATGCGTGCTCACCCGCCGGGGGATGGCGTTGGCCGCGGAGTATTGCTTGGCATGGCGTATTGCCACGGTGGTGGATGCATCGGCGGTCCCCTGGACGATTCCAGCAAAACCATCCGTAACCTTGCGGCAGATACGTCGGCCACAGCCATTTCGGTAGGCTGCTCGCGGCCGCCGAAACGGCTCCTTCTTGCCGCAACGGAAGACGCCTAGCCGCGCTGCCATGGCTTATCGTCAATACAGAACGCATGAATATTGATCCCGACCGTATAGCAATTGCTGGGGACGACGCCGGTGTGTCGGCCCAGTTCACTCGCTTCGCGGTGAGCCATGCCGACTCTCCTCACCCGTGGCCCTTGCCGAAGTTGTCGAGTTTCCGAGACGACGTCTTGCCTGCTGAGAAAAACGCTACGCACGTACATGCACAGGCCAGCTGCAATCCAAGACTTGAATCCCCGTAAGGAACCAACATTATGCGCCGCTTCCCAATCACGCAAACCAACAAACGCTACGTCATCGCTGCCGCCATTTCCGGCCTCGCGCTCATAGGCGGAAGTTTTGCCATCATTCATGCGTATGCCAACAATAGCGCAACGGCGGCAGTACCTCCTGCCGCCAGCGTGGATGTCGCCATAGTCGAGACCCGCAACATCATCGACTGGCATGGTTATTCGGGGCGCCTCGAGGCCGTCGACCGTGTTGAGATTCGCCCGCAGGTGTCGGGGATCCTTACCGCAGTGCATTTCAAGGATGGCAGTCTTGTCAAGAAAGGCGACGTGCTGTTCACCATCGACCCTCGCCCTTATGCAGCAGAAGTCGCCCATGCCGAGGCGCAGCAGGCTGGTGCCGAAGCCCGCGTTGCCTACACTGCATCGGATGTTGCCCGTGGTCAGAGGCTGCTGGCCGACAACGCCATCTCCAAACGCGACCTTGAAGAAAAACAGAATGCCGCGCGTGAAGCCGCTGCGAATCTTCAGTCTGCGCAGGCAACACTACGTATCGCCAGGCTGAATCTCGAATACACGCAGATCAAGGCGCCGATTGATGGGCGCATGTCGCGCGCCGAAGCCACCGTCGGCAATCTGGTCACCGCCAACGCCAGCACCTCGCTGACGACACTGGTGTCGTCCTCGCGCATCTATGCTTCCTTCGATGTAGACGAACAAACCTTTCTCAAGGTCGTCAATCCGGCCCGCACAGCCAAGGGCACACAGCTTCCGGTGTATCTGGGGCTCGCCAATGAAGAAGGCTTTCCGCGTCAGGGCAGGATCAGCTCCGTAGACAACCGGCTCGACACCACCTCCGGAACCATCCGCGTCCGCGCCGTATTCGACAATCCCGAAGGGCTGCTGGTCCCCGGGCTCTATGCACGTGTCCGCCTTGGCGGCGGCGCCTCGCACAATGCCGTGTTAATCGACGAGAAGGCTGTCGGAACCGATCAGGACAAACGCTTCGTACTGGTTGTTGATGCCGGCAACAGGACCGTCTACCGCGAAGTGCACCCCGGCGCCACCCAGGGTGGACTGCTTGTTATCGAGGATGGCCTCAAGCCGGGTGAGCGCATTGTGGTCAACGGGTTGCAACGTGTTCATCCGGGCGATGCAGTCACGCCACAACTCGTTCCCATGACTGGCATGGATGACATACGCAGCCCCGGTGCATCTGCCGCAGCCGGGCGCAAGACGGCAACCTGATCCAGCAAGCCTGCTCACAGCCCACTACAGAAAGCCGGCCCCTATGAATATCTCCAAATTCTTCATCGACCGTCCCATCTTTGCGGGAGTGCTGTCCATCCTCATCCTGCTGGCAGGGGTATTGTCGCTGTTCCAGCTGCCTATTTCAGAATATCCGGAAGTCGTGCCGCCGTCGGTCGTTGTCCGCGCGCAGTATCCCGGTGCCAATCCAAAAGTGATTGCGGAAACGGTCGCCGCACCGCTGGAAGAGTCGATCAACGGCGTCGAAAACATGCTCTACATGCAGTCGCAGGCCAATAGCGACGGCAATCTGACGTTAACGGTCTATTTCAATCTGGGCACGGACCCTGACAAAGCACAGCAGTTGGTGCAAAACCGCGTTGCGCAAGCGCTTCCGCGCCTGCCGGACGACGTACAGCGGATCGGTGTTACGGCCCTCAAGAGTTCGCCGACGCTGACCATGGTGGTGCACCTGATCTCGCCAGACAATCGCTACGACACCAATTACCTGCGCAACTACGCGGTACTCAACATCAAGGATCGCCTTGCGCGGATCAAGGGCGTCGGCGAAGTCGGTTTGTTCGGCTCAGGCAACTATTCGATGCGAATCTGGCTGGATCCGCAGAAGGTCGCCCAGCACAACCTGACCGCCTCCGACATCGTGCGCGCCATCCGTGAGCAGAATGTGCAAGTCGCAGCTGGCATCATCGGCGCTTCACCAAGCACGTCCGACGCGCCAATACAGTTTTCAGTGAATGCCCAGGGCCGACTGAAAACCAAAGCCGAGTTTGCTGACATCATCATCAAGACCTCCCCCGATGGTGCCGTCACGCGCCTGGGCGAGGTTGCCAGGATCGAACTGGCCGCGCAGGAATATGGCCTGCGCTCATTGCTCGACAACAAGCCCGCAGTGGCAATCCCCATTCGTCAGGCGCCGGGAGCCAATGCGCTTGATGTCTCGGCACGCGTACGTGAGACCATGCAGGAACTGGCGAAAGATTTTCCATCTTCGGTCGAATACCGCATCGTCTATGACCCGACGCAGTTCGTTCGCGCCAGCATCAAGGCAGTCGTGCATACCCTGCTGGAAGCGATAGCGCTGGTCGTGCTGGTCGTCATCGTGTTTTTGCAGACTTGGCGCGCATCCATCATTCCGTTGCTGGCTGTGCCGGTGTCGATTATCGGCACCTTCTCGCTGCTGCTCGGCTTTGGTTATTCGATCAACGCGCTGTCGCTATTCGGCATGGTGCTGGCCATCGGTATTGTGGTCGATGACGCCATCGTCGTGGTTGAAAACGTGCAACGCAACATCCAGGCAGGCTTGTCGCCGAGGGACGCCACCTATCGGGCCATGCGCGAAGTCAGCGGCCCCATCATCGCCATCGCGTTGACCCTGATCGCCGTGTTCGTGCCCCTGGCATTCATGACGGGCCTCACCGGTCAGTTCTACAAGCAGTTTGCCATGACCATCGCCATCTCGACGGTAATCTCGGCGTTCAATTCGCTGACGCTGTCGCCGGCGCTCGCCGCACTCTTGCTCAAGGGGCACGATTACGACAACCAACACAAGCAGGACTGGCTAACCCGGGTAATGAACCGCTATCTCGGTGGCTTCTTTGCCCGCTTCAATCGCTTTTTCAACCGTGCGTCGACCGGCTACAGCAAAGGCGTCACCGGAGTGATATCCCGCAAGGCCTCGGCCATGGGCATATATGCCGCATTGCTCGGCCTGACGGCAGGTATTTCCTATCTTGTTCCCGGCGGCTTCGTCCCCGCGCAGGACAAGCAATACCTGATCAGTTTTACGCAACTACCCAATGGCGCATCGCTTGACCGCACCGAGGCTGTGATCCGCCGCATGAGTGAAATTGCCCTGAAGCAGCCGGGCGTGGAAAGCGCAGTCGCGTTCCCGGGTCTGTCGATCAACGACTTCACCAACAGTTCCAGCGCCGGCATAGTGTTCGTCACCTTGAAGCCATTTGATGAACGCCGCGGTAAAGATCTTTCCGCAGGCGCTATTGCCGGTGCGCTCGGCAAGCAGTTTGCCGGCATTCAGGATGCTTTCATCGCCGTCTTCCCGCCGCCGCCGGTCATCGGCCTTGGCACACTCGGCGGCTTCAAGATGCAGCTTGAAGATCGTGGCGCACTCGGCTACTCGGAGCTGAACAATGCCGCCAATGCCTTTATGGCGGCCGCCAAGAAGGCACCAGAACTCGGTCCGATGTTCTCCAGCTACCAGATCAACGTACCCCAACTAGACGTCGACCTCGATCGCACCAAGGCCAAGCAACTAGGCGTGTCGGTCACCGATGTGTTCGATACGATGCAAATCTATCTCGGCTCGCTGTATGTAAATGACTTCAACCGTTTCGGACGCGTCTACCAGGTACGCGCACAGGCTGATGCACCGTTCCGTTCGCACCCAGAAGACATACTGCAGTTAAAGACCCGAAACGATCATGGCGAGATGGTGCCCTTGTCATCGCTGGTCAAGGTCACGCCGGGCTATGGTCCGGAGATGGTGGTGCGCTACAACGGCTATACGGCAGCCGATATCAATGGCGGTCCGGCGCCCGGCTACTCTTCGTCGCAAGCCGAAGCCGCGGCCGAGCGTGTCGCTGCCGAAACCTTGCCGCATGGCGTGAAATTCGAATGGACGGATCTGACCTATCAGAAAATCCTCGCGGGCAATTCCGGCATCTGGGTGTTTCCGATCAGCCTGTTGCTGGTGTTCCTGGTGCTGGCTGCACAGTACGAAAGCCTGACCCTGCCACTGGCCGTGATCATGATTGTGCCGATGAGCATTCTGGCAGCGCTCACCGGCGTGTGGCTGACAGGTGGCGACAACAACATCTTCACACAGATCGGCCTGATGGTACTGGTGGGGCTCGCCTGCAAGAACGCCATTCTGATTGTCGAATTCGCCCGCGAACTCGAACTGCAGGGCAATACGCCCCTACAAGCCGCCATCAACGCAAGTCGCCTGCGCCTACGGCCGATCCTGATGACTTCGATCGCTTTCATCATGGGGGTAATACCCCTCGTCATCTCCAGTGGCGCCGGATCGGAAATGCGCCATGCCATGGGCATTGCCGTGTTCTTTGGCATGCTGGGCGTCACTTCGTTCGGTCTGTTCCTAACGCCCGTGTTCTATGTGCTTCTTCGTACGCTGGATAAGCGCCACAAGCTGCACTCCGCGGTGCATCACGAAGCGCCCTTGACCCTGGCTCCCGCCATTCAGAACGCAGGTCTGGAGTAATCGCCATGAATCATGAGTCCAACCCCGCCACGAGTACCCGCCTCCCTCTCCCGAGCGCAGGCCATCTGGTGCCGACCTTGCTAGCCAGTGCCCTGGTTCTCACAGGCTGCTCGATGGCGCCAAGCTATGAGAGGCCGAGCTTTACAACGCCCACAGCTTTCAAGGAAGCGGCACCAGTCGATACGAATTGGAAACTGGCCCAGCCGTCGGAAGATGTGGCCCGTGGGGAATGGTGGAAAGCCTTCAATGACGAAACGCTGAATAGGCTCGAAACTGACGCACTCGCGGCCAATCAGGATCTGAAGGCTGCTGCGGCCCGCGTTGGCCAAGCCCGCGCACTTGAGCAAAGCGCACGCGCCGGCCTGTTCCCTCAGATCGGCGTTGGGATTGGCGCAACACGGCAAAAGCCATCGCCCGCATCGCAGGGGCTAGCGCCGGATGCCGAGACAAACGCGACCACCCTGTGGCGCGGTCAGGCCTCTTTCAGCTATGAAGCCGATCTGTTCGGACGCGTGAGCTCAATCGCCGATGCGGCGCGCTTTGATGCAGAGAGGAACGCTGCGCTATTCCATTCAACACTTTTGGCATTACAGGCGGATGTGGCTCAGGCTTACTTTCTTGTGCGCGAACTGGATGCGACCCAAGCGGTATATGCCGATACGGTGAAGCTGCGAAGCGAAACGCTGAAGCTGTTCCAGCGCCGCTTCGACGAAGGAGACATCAGCGAGCTCGATATGCGGCGTGCCGAAACCGAGCTGGCCGCCGCGCAGTCGGATTCGCTCGGCATTTCACGGCAACGCGCAGTGGCTGAACATGCCCTTGCCATCCTGCTTGGCAAGACCCCGGCTGCGTTCAGCTTACCGCAGCAACCCTTGACGCGTCTTGCGCTCGCAGTGCCAGCCGTTCTGCCGTCGACCCTGCTCGAACGCCGCCCCGATATTGCAGCAGCTGAACGCAGCATGGCTGCGGCCAATGCACGTATCGGCGCAGCAAAATCGGCCTACTTCCCACGCCTCGACTTAACCGGCTCTTTGGGCTATGAGTCCGGCACTTTGGGCGAACTGTTCAAGCATGCCAGCCGCGCCTACGTGTTCGGCCCGCTGGTAGGTACGCTTCTAACGTTGCCGATCTTTGACGGGGGGAGCCGCGAAGCCGGCGTTAATCGTGCCAAAGCGGCATACGAGGAAGATGTTGCCAATTACCGGCAAGCGGTATTGAAGGCTTTCAAGGAAGTCGAGGACAACTTGGCCAATCTGCGCATCCTCAACGACCAGAATAAGGCACAGGATGAGGCAGTCAATTCGTCAACCCGTGCTGCCAAGCTATCACACGTCCAGTACCAAGAGGGGGCCGTCAGCTATTTGAGTGTCATTGATGCTGACCGCAGTGTATTGCTGCAGCAACGCGTCGCCGTCCAACTGGATGGCGAGCGGGCCCGTGCAACCGTGAATCTGATTCGCGCCATCGGCGGTAGTTGGGACGTAACAAGTCAAACAAACACTGTTCCAGCAGAAGCGATAGGTCTTTCAACGGTTTCTGTGCATGGCTCTTGATGCATATCGCGCTTTTATCATTGGCAGCGAACCTCTTCAGGCTTATGACCGCATATTCAGCTCACTTTTCCGCGCCCCCACGAACACAACGGAAAATTTTGGATCTCGATCCAAGGTGGGAGGCGCTGACAATGCGCGTTGCGCGATTATTTTGGAACGTAAGGAATCAATTTCAACTCCCCACGTCAGGTGACACTTCTATGCAACCCCCCCATTAAGCCGGTCTATTGGTTCAACCGAACGCTCTATGCGTACACTGCTTGAACAAAAACTGCACAGCGCCAACCTTTCATTTTCCTCATGGACTGTTCTGGCTTATACCAACGTCTCGCCCGTAAGCGCAGAGCAAATAGTTCAGCATCAAGTTGGCGGCCATATCGTCTCTGATGCCTATGAAGCTCAAAAATCGATCGACGGTTTGGTATCAGCTGGTTTGATCGTCGCAAATCAGAGCAGCATGCTCACCCACACAGCGAAGGGCAAGGCGCTCTTCAAGCCTTTGAACACCGAAATTGAAGAAATCGTGCGCGCTCTACGGAAACCTACCAACAGCAGATCTCGACGTTACTCATCGGACACTCATGGAAATAACCAAAAAAGCAAATAAACTTTTGGCTCAAAAAATTCACATTTATAGTCCATCGGTCCATTTGACTACGCCTGCGGCATTGGGCTCTGCCAAGCCCCTCAACTTTGGTACCCCGAACACATAAAAATGGGACGCCGCAGCGTCCCATTTGATTTCGGCGTCCGATTTCAGCAAGCCGACGATCAGTTGACCTTGGGATCGAGTTCGCCCTTGTCGTAACGCTTCTGCATTTCTTCCAGGTTGAACACCTTCTTGATCTTGCTGGCCTGGCCGGCGGCGCCAAAAGCTTCGTAGCGTGCCTTGCAGATGTCGCTCATGCCCTTGGTGGCTTCCTTGAGGAATTTGCGCGGGTCGAAGTTCGACTTGTTCTCGGCCAGGTGCTTGCGGATGGCGCCGGTGGAGGCCATGCGCAGGTCGGTGTCGATATTGACCTTGCGCACGCCGTTCTTGATGCCTTCGACGATTTCCTCGACCGGCACGCCGTAGGTCTGGCCCATGTCGCCGCCGTAGCTGTTGATGATGGCGAGCCAGTCTTCCGGCACGGAAGAAGAGCCGTGCATCACCAGGTGGACGTTGGGGATGCGGGCGTGGATTTCCTTGACGCGGTCGATACGCAGGACCTTGCCGGTGGGCTTCTGGGTGAACTTGTAGGCACCGTGCGAGGTGCCGATGGCGATGGCCAGGGCGTCAACCTTGGTCTTGGTGACGAAGTCGGCGGCTTCGTCGGGGTCGGTCAGCAGCATGGAATGGTCCAGCGTGCCTTCGGCACCGTGGCCGTCTTCCTCGCCGGCCTTGCCGGTTTCCAGCGAGCCCAGGCAGCCCAGTTCGCCTTCAACGGAGACGCCGCAGGCATGCGCCAGTTCGGACACCTTGCGGGTGGTTTCGACGTTGTATTCGTAGCTGGCGGGGGTCTTGCCATCTTCTTTCAGCGAGCCGTCCATCATCACCGAGCTGAAGCCGGACTGGATGGAGCGGAAGCAGATGCTGGGGGACGCGCCGTGGTCCTGGTGCATGCAGACGGGGATCTGCGGATACATCTCGATCGCGGCCAGGATGAGGTGGCGCAGGAAGGGCTCGCCGGCATAGGAACGCGCACCGGCGGAGCCTTGCAGGATCACCGGCGAATCGACGGCGGCGGCGGCCTGCATGATGGCATGGACCTGTTCCATGTTGTTGACGTTGAACGCAGGCAGGCCATAGCCGTTTTCGGCGGCATGGTCGAGCAATTGACGAAGGGAAATCAGGGCCATTTACAGTCTCCTAGGTTAAAAATGTGCAGCAAGCTGTTTTCAAAATCAGGATTTTTTCGATCCGCCCACGCGGACGATTTTCATGGTGTTGGTGCCACCCGACTGGCCGATGGGTTCACCGATGGTCAGCAGAATCAGGTCGCCGTCACGTACCGCGCCACGCCGCCGCAACTCTTCCTCGGCTTCGGCCAGCAACGCATCGCGTTCCTTGCTGGCGGTTTTCAGGTTGATCGGATAGACACCGCGGAAAAGAGTGACTTTTCTACGGGTTTCGACCTGCGGTGTCAAGGCATAGATCGGCACCCGGGTGGACAGACGGCTCATCCACAGACAGGTGTTGCCCGACTCGGTCAGGGCGGCGATCGCCTTGATGTTGAGGTGGACCGACGTGAACACGGCCGACATGGCGATCGCCTCGTCGGCACGCAGGAAGCTGTGGTCGAGCCGCTCCTTGGTGAATCCGGGCTCGGCTTCCTTTTCCGCTTCCAGGCAGACGCGGTCCATGGCCTGCACCGCCTCGACCGGGAACTGGCCCGCCGCCGTTTCGGCCGACAGCATCACCGCATCGGTGCCGTCGAGCACGGCGTTGGCGACGTCGGACACTTCGGCACGGGTCGGGATGGGGCTGGAGATCATCGACTCCATCATCTGGGTGGCGGTGATGACCACCTTGTTGCGTTCGATCGCCATGCGGATCATGCGCTTCTGCAGCGCAGGCACCGCCGCGTCGCCGACTTCCACGCCGAGATCGCCGCGCGCCACCATGATGGCGTCGGAGGCCTCGAGAATCTCTTCCAAATTCTCGATCGCTTCGGTCCGCTCGATCTTGGCCACCAGCTGGCTCTTGCCGCCGGCCGCGCGCAGCAGTTCGCGCGCCTGGCGCATGTCGGCGCCGGAACGCGGGAACGACACCGCCAAGTAGTCTGCCTTCAGGGCAGCGGCGGTCTTGATGTCCTCGATGTCCTTCTCGGTCAGCGCCGAGGCCGACAAGCCGCCGCCCTTGCGGTTGATGCCTTTGTTGTTCGACAGCACGCCGCCCTGCACCACCTTGCAGATGATCTCCGCGCCCTGGACGTCCTCGACCCAGAACTCGATGCGGCCGTCGTCCAGCAGGAGGGTCACGCCCCGCTTCACGTCATTCGGCAATTCCTTGTAGTCGAGGCCGACGCGGGTCTGGTCGCCCAGCGCGCAGGCGGCATCGAGGATGAAGGTATCGCCCTTGGCCAGCGTGATCTTGCTGTCCTTGAACTTGCCAATGCGGATCTTCGGTCCTTGCAGGTCGACCAGCACGCCGACCGCGCGGCCGCGCGTGCGTGCCAGCGAGCGCACCAGTTCGGCACGGTCGATATGGTCTTGCGCAACGCCATGTGAGAAGTTGAGACGCACCACGTCCAGGCCGGCCTCCATCATGCGATCCAGCGTTTTGGGATCGGAGCAGGCGGGGCCGAGGGTGGCGACGATTTTGGTTCTGCGAATCATAGTGGGTGAGCAGTGAGCGGTGAGCAGCAAGCGGTACAAAAACAAAAACGGTGAGCGTAGCCCGCTCACCGTTTACCGTTTGCTCCTTAGCCTTTCGCGCGTTCCTCCAGGATCGCCACGGCGGGCAGGACCTTGCCTTCCAGGTATTCGAGGAAGGCGCCGCCGGCGGTGGAAATGTAGCTCACCTTGTCGTAGATGTCGTACTTCTGGATCGCGGCGATCGTGTCGCCACCGCCAGCCAGGGTGAAGGCATTGGTGTTGGCGATCGCCATGGCGATGGTCTTGGTGCCTTCGCCGAACTGGTCGAACTCGAACACGCCGACCGGGCCGTTCCACACCACGGTACCGGCCTTCATGATGATGTCGGCGAGCTGCTGCGCGCTCTTCGGGCCGATGTCGAAAATCATGTCGTCGTCGGCAACGTCTCCGGCGTCCTTCAGCACGGCAGGCTCGTTGGCATCGAACTTCTTGCCGCATACAACGTCGACGGCGATGGGAATGGTCGCACCGCGGGCGGTCATCTTCTCGATCAGTGCCTGCGCGGTCGGCACCAGGTCTTCCTCGCACAGCGACTTGCCGACATTGTGGCCGGTGGCCTTGAGGAAGGTGTTGGCGATGCCGCCGCCGACCACCAGCTGTTCGCACTTCTCGGCCAGCGCTTCGAGCACGGTCAGTTTCGTGGACACCTTGGAGCCGCCGACGATGGCGACCATCGGGCGCGCCGGGTTGGCCAGCGCCTTGTCGAGCGCATCGAGCTCTTCGGTCAGCAGGATGCCGGCCGCTGCGGTCGGGGCGAACTTGGCGATACCGTGGGTCGAGGCTTCGGCACGGTGCGCGGTACCGAAGGCGTCCATCACGAACACGTCGCACAGGGCGGCATATTTCTTTGCGGTCTCGTCGACGTTCTTCTTCTCGCCCTTATTGACGCGGCAGTTCTCCAGCACCACCAGCTCGCCGTCGGCGACGTCGAAGCCACCATCGGTCCACTCGCGGATCAGGCGCACGTTCTTGCCGAGCTTCTGTGCGATCACGTCGACCACCGGCTTCAACGAATCCTCTTCCTTGAACTCGCCTTCGGTCGGACGGCCGAGGTGGGAGGTGACCATCACCTTGGCACCGGCCTTGAGGCAGTGCTCGATGGTACGCATCGACGCGGTGATGCGGGCGTCGGAGGTAACCTTGCCGTCCTTGACGGGCACGTTCATGTCGGCGCGAATGAAGACGCGCTTGCCTGCCAGGTCGAGATCGGTGACGCGGATGAATGCCATGGTTTGTTTCTCCTGAAAATTAAGCGGTAAGGGTTGGGCAGCGTGCCGCCCAGGCCTTACAGCTCAGTCGGGTGAGCAGTGAGCGGTAAGCGGAGAGCTGAACAAAACCGCTCCCATCTCACCGCCCACCGGCTACCGAATTACTTCGCCACGTGCTGCACGAAGCGCAGCATGTTGCAGGTGTAGCCGTACTCGTTGTCGTACCAGGACACGACCTTGACGAAGGTGTCGTCCAGGGCGATACCGGCTTCGGCGTCGAAGATCGAGGAGAAGCCGTTGCCGCGGAAGTCGGTCGAAACGACCTTCTCATCGGTGTAGCCCAGCGTCTTGCTGATGTCGCCGGACTGCGAGGCCTTCTTCATCGCAGCGCAGATGTCGGCGTACTTGGCGGGCTTTTCCAGCTCGACGGTCAGGTCAACGACCGACACGTCGGAGGTGGGAACGCGGAACGCCATACCGGTCAGCTTGCCCTTCAGTTCCGGCAGCACCACGCCAACGGCCTTGGCGGCGCCGGTCGAGGACGGGATGATGTTTTCCAGGATGCCACGGCCGCCGCGCCAATCCTTGGAAGACGGGCCGTCGACGGTTTTCTGGGTGGCGGTGGCGGCGTGCACGGTGCTCATCAGGCCGCGCTTGATGCCCCAGTTGTCGTTCAGCACCTTGGCGATGGGCGCCAGGCAGTTGGTGGTGCACGATGCGGCGGAGACGATGGCCTCACCGGCATACTTCTCGTGGTTCACGCCGTACACGAACATCGGGGTGTCGTCCTTGGACGGGGCCGATTGAACGACTTTCTTGGCGCCCGCGTCGATGTGCTTCTGGCAGGTTTCCTTGGTCAGGAAAAAGCCGGTGCACTCGATCACGATGTCGGCGCCCACTTCGTTCCATTTCAGGTTGCTCGGCTCGCGCTCTGCGGTCAGGCGGATCTTCTTGCCGTTGACGATGAGGTTGTTGCCTTCAACGGCGATGTCGCCCTTGAAGTTGCCGTGCACGGAATCGTACTTCAGCATGTAGGCCAGGTACTCGGGGTCGAGCAGGTCGTTGATCGCGACCACTTCGATGTCCTTGAAATCCTTGGCGATTGCGCGGAAAGCCATGCGGCCGATGCGGCCAAAACCGTTGATACCAACTTTGATTGCCATGTGTCAGTCTCCAGTGAGTTGAAAATCTTCTAGGATGTGGAAACCGGGAGTCGGGCCGAAGGGGAGCGGGCTGAGCTCGTACTTCCCCTTCATTCCTGGTCCCTTGGTCCCTGGTCCCTTATATTTACAGAACGCCCTTGACCGCAGCCGCGACGGCCTCGGCGGTGATGCCAAACTCCTTGAACAGCGCCGGCGCCGGGGCGGATTCGCCGAAGCGGTCGATACCGATCACGGCGCCTTCCAGGCCGACGTACTTGCGCCAGAAGTCGGTGACACCGGCTTCCACGGCGACGCGCGGCAGCCCCTTGGGCAGCACGCTGGCCTTGTAGGCGGCGTCCTGCTTATCGAAGGTGTTGGTCGACGGCATGGAGACCACGCGCACCGCGATGCCTTCGGCAGCCAGCGCTTCCTGGGCCTTCACGGCCAGTTCGACTTCGGAACCGGTGGCGATGATGATGGCCTTGGCGCCCGCAGCATCCTTCAGCACATAGCCACCCTTGGCGATGTTGGCGATCGTGGCCTCGTCGCGCTTCATGAACGGCAGGTTCTGACGCGACAGGATGTGGCAGGTGGGACCATCGCGGCGCTCAACCGACGCGGCCCAGCCGACCATCGTTTCCACGGTGTCGCACGGACGCCAGACGTCGATGTTGGGGATCATGCGCAGGGTGGCGGTCTGCTCCACCGGCTGGTGGGTCGGGCCGTCTTCGCCGAGGCCGATGGAGTCATGCGTGAACACGTGGATCACGCGCTGCTTCATCAGCGCAGCCATACGGATGGCGTTGCGCGAGTATTCGGAGAACATCAGGAAGGTGCCGCCGAACGGCAGCAGGCCGCCGTGCAGCGCCATGCCGTTCATGATCGCGGCCATGCCGAATTCACGCACGCCGTAGCTGATGTAGTTGCCCGGGTTGCCGTGGCGCACCGGGTGGCAGCCTTCCCAGTTGGTCAGGTTGGAGCCGGTGAGGTCGGCCGAGCCGCCGAGGAACTCGGGCAGCGCGGGGGCCAGCGCGTTGATCGCGATCTGGCTCGCCTTGCGGGTGGCGACGGTTTCGCCCTTGGCGTTGATCGCGGCCAGCTTCTCGGCGACGTGCGCCTTCCAGTTGGCGGGCAGATCGCCCTTCATGCGACGCTCGAACTCGGCCGCTTCAGCCGGGTAGGCCTTCTTGTACTCGGCGAACTTGTTGTTCCACAGCGTTTCGAGCCCCTGGCCCTTGGTCTTGGCATCCCAGCCGGCGTAGATGTCGGCGGGAATCTCGAACGCGGGGTGGTTCCAGCCCATGTTCTTGCGGGTGGCTTCGACTTCGTCGTGGCCCAGCGCGGCGCCGTGCACGTCGTGCGTGCCGGCCTTGTTGGGCGAACCCTTGCCGATGACGGTCTTGCAGCAGATCAGGGTGGGCTTGTCGGTGCTGGCCTTGGCTTTCTGGATCGCCGCTTCGAGGGCGACCACGTCATGGCCGTCGACGTTCGGCACCACGTTCCAGCCGTAGGCCTCGAAACGCTTGGCAGTGTCGTCGGTATACCAGTTCTCAATATGACCGTCGATCGAGATGCCGTTGTCGTCCCAGAAGGCGACCAGCTTGTTCAGCTTCCAGGTGCCGGCCAGCGCGCAGGCTTCATGCGAGATGCCTTCCATCATGCAGCCGTCGCCCATGAACACGTAGGTATGGTGGTCGACGATGGTGTGGTCGGGCTTGTTGAATTCGGCGGCGAGGATCTTTTCCGCCATCGCCATGCCGACGGCATTGGTGATGCCCTGGCCGAGCGGGCCGGTAGTGGTTTCAATACCGGGCGCGTAGCCATACTCGGGGTGGCCCGGAGTCTTGGAATGCAACTGGCGGAACTGCTTGAGGTCGTCCATCGAGAGGTCGTAGCCGGTCAGATGCAACAAGGCATAGATCAGCATCGAGCCGTGGCCGTTCGACAGCACGAAGCGGTCGCGGTCTGCCCACTTGGGGTTGGTGGGATTGTGGCGCATGTGGTGGTTCCACAGCGTTTCAGCGATTTCCGCCATGCCCATGGGGGCGCCGGGGTGGCCGGATTTGGCTTTTTCGACGGCATCCATCGCAAGCGCGCGGATGGCATTGGCCAGGTCATTACGGGTTGGCATTGCGTTCCCTTCTGCTAAGTAAAAAACGGTCGCATCCCCACCCGGGAAAGCCGCGCACAGACAGCTTGGGCAGAATATGCAAAAACCTTGATTATCCGTCAGCAGGGCCAGCTTTCGCAAGCCGCGCCCAAACCGGATAAAAGAGACGTTGCGACAAGGGCTTAAGCCGACAAGCTCATGCGCCGACTCAAAATTGAGACACTAAAATCTTTTTATTTACCCGATGCGGCGGCTTATGCGCCCGCCGCCTTCAGCCAGTCGCGCCACAACTCGAACAGTTCGGGGCTGGCCGAGGCGACGACGGAACGCTCCCACACATTGGCGATATCGAAACTGCCCGACAAGCTGGCCAGCCGCCCGCCAGCCTCCTCCAGAATCAGGGCGCCGGCAGCGTAATCCCATAACTTCTGCCCGCCATGGACATAGATGTCGAAACGGCCGGCGGCGGTATAGCACCAGTCCAGGGTGGACGCGCCGAAATTGCGCTGCGAGGCATAGGGCGGCCACGACGCCAGGCGGCCGGCCAGCTCGCGGTCGATACGCTTCATCTCGACGCCGGCAAGCGCGCGCCGCAACTCCGTGGCCGGCGCCCGCAGGGGCAACGGCGTCCCGTTGAGATGGGCGCCGTGCCCGCGTTCGGCGCTGAACATCTCGTCGGCTACCGGGTCGTACACCACGCCCAACTGGCGCTCGCCCTTGTAGAGATAGGCCACCGACACCGCGAAATAGGGCACGCCGGCGACGAAGTTGGACGTTCCGTCGATCGGATCGACGCACCACAATCCGTCGCGGCCGGCCTCCCAGGCATCGTGCTGCTGCCGCTCGGTCATTTCCTCGCCCAGCACCGGCACGTTGAGGATCCGGGGCAGCGCTTCTTCCAGTGCGGCCTGGGTCGCCGCATCGGCCTCGGTAAAGAGGCTGCCGTCGAGCTTGTGGCTATGCGCCACCTTGAGGAAGCGCGGCGTCACTTCGCGCCGCGCCACCTCGCGGACCAGTGTCTTGACCTGTTCAAGCATGGTCAGACCCGCACGCAATAACAGTAGACAAATTCCTGCTCCTTGCCCGCCGGCGTGTGATGGATTTCGGTTTCGTGCCCAAGCAGGCGAAATGGTGCACCGAATTCGGCATGCAGCGAGTCGGGGGCATACCGCACCACGTCCAGCCCAGAACATTGCAACGGTCCGCCGGGGCCGAATGCGGCCACGATGACATGCCCGCCCGGTTTTACGCTGGCCAGCACCTGCGCCACATAGCGTGCACGATCCGCGGGATCGGTCAGGAAATGAAACACGGCCCGATCGTGCCAGACGTCGTAGCGTGCCGCCGGCAATTCGGCCCGGGTGATATCCGCGACGATCCACTGCACCGACTGCGCGCGCGCGCCAAGCCGCGCACGGCTGGCGTCCAGCGCCGATTCGGCGAGGTCGAGCACGGTCAGGTTGCGGTAGCCGGCATCGAGCAGGTCATCCACCAGGACCGACGCGCCGCCGCCGACGTCGATGATGTGCGCGTCCTTGCCTGCGTTGTTCTCGATCAAACGCAGCGACGACGCGGCGTGCGGCTGGAACCAGCCGACCTGGTCCGCCGTCTTGCCGCGATACACGTTTTCCCAGTGCTGCCGACGGTCGGCCATGTCACGCATCCTTCCATTTGATCGAACAGCCCATGCTGGGAATCTGCTCTGCAGGCCCATGCTGGGTCGCCGCGATGGCCTTCATCGCCTCGAACAGGTCGCGCCGCACACCCTCGGGCGCGGTCTCCTTGCGCGATTCGTCGAAGCGGCCGCGATACTGCAGTTCGAAATTGCGGTTGAAGCCGAAAAAATCGGGGGTGCATACGGCCCCATAGGCTTTTGCCACGTCCTGGGTCTCGTCGATCACATAAGGGAACGGAAAACCGAATTCTGCGGCCACTTTTTTCATGTTGTCGAACGAATCCTCGGCATACTCGGTCGGATCGTTCGACATGATGGCGATGGCATGGATGCCATGCGCCTTGAGCTCAGCCAGATCACGCACCAGACGTGGACGGATCGCCTTCACATACGGGCAATGGTTGCAGATGAACATCACCAGCAAGCCGTTTGGGCCCATCGCCTCGCTCAGCGTCCACATCCTGCCGTCGACGCCGGGCAAACTGAAACCGGGGGCCTTCCAGCCAAAGTCGCATACCGGGGTGGTGAGGGAAACCATGACGTGCTCCGTAAAAACGCTGGACAACGTCGGCATAATACCAAGATGTCACCGCCACGCTTCTACCTTGACCAGCCGCTTGCACCAGGCGCCCGTTTCAACCTGCCGGCCGGCCCTGCACGCCATGCCGTGCGCGCGCTCCGGCTGGCGGTAGACGACGCCATCACCCTGTTCAACGGCCGTGGCGGCGAATATGCCTCGCGCATCGAACGCATCCAGAAGGACGAGGTGGCCGTCAGCGTCACCGGCTTTGCCGATATCGAACGCGAATCGCGCTTGCGCGTGAGGCTGGCGCAGGGCATCTCGAGCGGCGAACGCATGGACTACACGTTGCAGAAGGCGGTCGAGCTGGGCGTGGCGGCGATCCAGCCGATCGCCGCCAAACGGAGCGTGGTCAAGCTGGCAGGCGAACGCGCCGACAAACGGGTGGCGCACTGGCAAGGCGTCGTAGCGAGCGCCTGCGAACAGTGCGGCCGCAACCAGGTGCCCATCGTGGCGGCGCCGATGACACTGGCCAACTGGTTGGGGCAGCATGAGGCCGGTCGCCTGCTGTTCTTGTCCCCGACGGCCGAGACGCGACTGGCCGACCTGTCATCATCGACTACTCAGGATTGGCTGGTGGCCGGCCCTGAGGGGGGCTTTGAGGCGGATGAAATCGCTGCACTGCATGCAGCAGGTGCCGTTCCGGTCAGGCTGGGACCGCGCGTGCTGCGCACCGAGACCGCTGCCCTGGCCGCGCTGGCTGCCATGCAAACGCTATGGGGTGATTTTTAAGGGCATGAAAAAACCGGGCTGGTGCCCGGTTTTTTCATTTCGTTTCGCGGCGATTAGGGGCGAATGTAGCTGTAGCCTTCCTTTTCACGCTCCACGATTTCCACCACGCCGCCAGGCACGATGTCGACCTTGGCGTTCATGTCTTCCTTGGTGAGCTTCTTCGCCTTCATGGTGTTTCCGCACGCAGCCACTTTCACGCCGGAATCGACCGCTTCGCTCACGCGATTGGCCACTTCGGAATCAGCCGTCAGCATGCCGATGCCCGGTCCGTAGGCCACGACTTCAATGATGGCCTGACCCTTCGTGGCAGCCTGGAAGTTCTTGACGTTATTCAACGCCAGGTTCCAGGTAGCCGGGTTCGAATCGCTGACCTGGATCACAACCTTGGTCTTGCCGTCATCGGCGCCTGCCGCAGCGGTACCCGGCAATGCCAGGGCACCCATCATCACCGCGCCGCCCAGCAAAGCACCCATCAACTTATTCATTTGCTTCATTTTTGTCTCCTTCAAAATTGTTTTAAACAGGAAATGCCGCCATGCCCAGTTATGACGCAAAGCTTAGCCGATTTATTCCATTTATTTCACCGCGGGATGAATGAGCGCCCTCCGTTTCGCAGGGGTTTTCTGTATCCTTCGCCCTAAAGACTCCCCCGTTCCAGGCCATGTCATTGAAAGACACTACCCATTTCGTCCACTGGTTCCGCGCGGCCGCGCCGTACATTCACGGTTTTCGCGGCAAGACCTTCGTCATTGCGTTTGGCGGCGAACTGGTGGCGGACGGGGGATTTGTGCAGTTGGCGCACGACGTCAACCTGCTGAATAGCTTGGGCGTCCGGCTGGTCCTGGTGCACGGCGTACGGCCGCAGGTCGAGGCGCGCCTGACCGAGAACGGCACCGCGATCCGCTATGTGAGCGGCCTGCGCGTCACCGACGACGCGGCGCTGGCCTGCGTCAAGGAAGCCGCCGGCACGGTGCGGGTCGAGATCGAGGCCCTGCTGTCGCTGGGGCTCGCCAATACGCCGATGGCAGGCGCCGACATCCGGGTGGCGTCGGGCAACTTCGTCACCGCCAAGCCCATCGGCGTCATCGAGGGGGAGGACCTGCTGCACACCGGGGAAGTCCGCAAGATCGACGCCGCCGCCATACGCAGGCGGCTGGACCAGCACGACATCGTGCTGCTTTCGCCCATCGGCTACTCGCCGACCGGCGAAATCTTCAACCTCAGCCTGGAGGACGTGGCCACCCAGGCCGCGGTCGAGCTGGCGGCCGACAAGCTGATTTTCCTGATGGACACCGAGGGCGTGCCGGGCAAGGGCCGCACGATCCTCAACGCCCTCACCGTCAACGAGGCGCGGCAGGTGCTCGAACTGGCAGGGCATGGCAAGGCCCGCAAATTGCCCGAGGACGTGACCTACTATCTGCCCTGTACGATCACTGCCTGCACGCAGGGCGTGAAGCGCGCCCACCTCATCAGCCGCCACCGCGATGGTGCGCTGTTGTCCGAATTGTTCACCCGCGAGGGCGTCGGCACCCTCATTACGCCGGCGCCGCTGGAAACCCTGCGCGCCGCCACCATCGACGATGTCGGGGGCATCCTCGGTCTGATCGAACCGCTCGAGCGCGACGGCATTCTGGTACGGCGCTCGCGCGAGCTGCTGGAAATGGAAGTCGAGCGCTTTCTGGTACTCGAATCCGACGGCGTCATCGCCGGCTGCGTGGCGCTGTATCCCTTCCCGGAAGAACAAGCGGCCGAGCTCGCCTGCCTGGCCGTTTCCAGCGAATATCGCGGACGCGGCTTCGGCAATCTGCTACTGGCCGAAGCCGAGAAAAGAGGAAAGAAGGCAGGATTCAAGCAACTGTTCGTGCTAACCACGCGTACCGAACACTGGTTCGAGGAGCGCGGCTTCGTCGACAGCAGTCCGGATCATCTGCCCCGTAGCAAGCAGGCTTTATACAACTACAAGCGGAGATCCAAGGTTCTGCAAAAAAAACTGTAAACGAGGAAAGCACGCTTGCACCGACTTCTCCAGCGGCCGGGGATACCCCGCCTTTGCGCCCATGCGCTCGCGCACGTCATCTCCCAACACCTGCCGGGCCGGACCGCGCACGCGTCGCCGCGCGTCCGCCCTGCGCGGCGCCGTCTCCCGGTCTGGGTACCGTGGCTCAGGTCTGTCGTTCTGTCGGGGGCGCTTGCCTTCGTGCTGATTGCCGATGCCCATCCTGAAACCGATACGGACACGCCGCTCATATTCGGTGTCTTTCCCAACATGACGGCCAAGCAGACCCTCGAAATCTACCAGCCGCTGGCCAAGGCGATGGAAAAGCATTTGCGGCGGCGGGTCGCCATTTATAGCGCGCGCGACTTCAAGACTTTTGTCGAACGTACCCGGCAGGGTGACTACGACATCCTGCTCACCGCCCCGCACCTGGCCTGGCTGGCCCGACAGGATGCCGGCTATCGGCCGCTGCTGAAGTATGCCCAGCCCACGCGCGGCCTGCTGGTCGTCAAGAATAGCGGGCCTTACCGGGTGGCGGAGGACTTGCGCGACCAAAACATCGCCACCCCCGATCCCATAGCCGTGGCAGCCCTGGCCGTGCAGGCCGACATGGCTGCACTCGGGCTTCGGCGCAATATCGATTACCAGATCATGGATTACGGCTCCCACCTCAATGCCGTGATGCAGGTCATCAATGGACGCACGGCGGCAGCCATGCTGGGCTTGCACCCTTACCGGCTGCTGCCTGCCGATATCCGCGAACAATTGCGTATCGTCGTGGAGACCGCCCCGCTTTCAAGCCTGATGTATCTGACGCATCCCCGTCTGCGCGACCAGGAAGCAAACGCAATCCGCCGGGCATTGCTCGATTTCGCCACCACTCCGGAAGGAAAGGTGTTTCTACAGCATGGCGGGTATGGGGGATTCGTCTCCGTGGACGGCAATGAATTGCGTGCTTTCCGCCCCTATGCCCTGCAGGCGGAGAAAATGATGCAGGTGGCGCATTGAGGGCCTGGTTCGGGCGGCTCTCGTTGCGCTACAAGCTCACCCTCACCGCGTTGGGCGTGGAGGCGTTGATGCTGGCGTTCCTGATCATCAACGGTGTCCACCTCACCAGCGAGGAATTGCAGAAACAGGCCGAGAATCGGGCCCACGACATGGGAAAGACCCTGGTTGCCGCCCTGCTGGCCCCGCTCTCGCAGCAGGATGACGCCAGTGTGCGCGACATCGTCGAAACCCTCCAGCGCGAAGGCGGCCTGAAAATGATCGAGGTGCGCGACAGCAACCGGCGCATCGTGCATCAAGCCGGGACCGAAAGTAACGATGTCGATTTCCGCCTGATCCTGCCGATCGAGTATGCCGGCCAGCGTTATGGCGAAATCGCCCTGGTCCTGTCGGGCGACTTCATCCAGCACGCGCGCAACCGTTACCTCCGGCAAAGCCTGTTCATTGCGGCAGCGGCCTTGCTGCTCACCGGCATTCTGCTGGCCCTGTCGGTCGGCGGCGTGATCCGCCGCTTCGATGCGTTGACCCGCGCCAGCAAGCGCATGGCCCAGGGCGATCTGGACGTGAAACTGACCGGCGCGGGCGAAGACGAGATCGGCCAGCTGATCGACACCTTCAATCGCATGGCTGAATCCGTGCGCTTCAACGTCGACCGTGCACGCGAAAACGAAGCGCGCTTTCACGCCATCGCCGATTACACCCACGATCTCGAATTCTGGCTGTCGCCCGACGGCAAGCTCCTGTGGGTGAACCCCTCGGTCGAGCGCATGCTCGGCCATAGTGTCGGCGAATGCATGGCGCAGATGAACTTCCCGGCCGACATCATCCATCCGGAAGACCGCACCGCAGCCGAATTCCAGCTGCGCCAGGCCTTGCGCGGCACGTCCGGCCAGGGGTATGCGCTGCGCATCTGCCGCAAGGACGGCGGCCATTTCTGGGCAGCGGTGAACTGGCAGCCGATCCATGACTACAGCGGCGTGTACCAGGGCATCCGCGCCAGCATCCACAGCATCGACGACCTCAAGGCAACCGAGGCCAACCTGCGCCAGGCCATCAACGAACTGCGTGCAGCGGAAAGCCTGCAAAGCCGTTATCTGGAAGAGACCGAACAGGAACGCGCCCGGCTGGTATCGCTGCTGTCGGCGATGAATCTCGGCATTCTGTTCGTTGCCGCCGACGGCCGGGTGATCTACCACAATCCTGCGTTCACCCGCATGTGGATGATCGACGAGGAGATCCATCTGATCGGCCTGCCGGTGCACGAGGTGCTGGCCAAATCCACCTCGATGCTGGCGCGCCCCGATCATTTCTCCAAGCATCTGCTGTCGGTGCTGGAAACGCGCGAACTCTCCGACAGCTACGAAATCCAGATGACCGACGGACGCGTCATCACCGAACTCGATTACCCGGTACGCGACCGCGAAAACCGCTTCATCGGCCACCTGTGGATTTACGAGGATGTCACCCGCGAACGCCAGACGGCCGAACAACTGGTGTATCTGGCCGAACGCGATGCCCTGACCGGGCTCTACAACCGCCACCGCTTCCAGCAAGAGCTGGCGCGCACCATGCTGGACAGCGACCGTCACCAGACGCAGTGCGCGGTCATGTTCTTCGACCTCGACGAATTCAAGACCATCAACGACAGCTACGGCCACCGCGCCGGCGATGCGCTGCTGATCCGGGTGGCCAGCGAGATCAGCACGCTGGTGCGGCGCAATGAAGTCCTGGCACGTCTGGGCGGCGATGAGTTCGCCATCCTGCTGCCGTCGGTGCACGGCAATGAAGCCGAAGTGCTGGCCGACCGCGTGGTACGGGCGATCGCACAGATCCCTTTCCGCTTCGAAGGACAGAACCTGCGGCTGACCACCAGCCTCGGCATCGCCTACTATCCCGGACATGCCGCCGATGCCGACGACCTGGTCGCGCGCGCCGACATCGCCATGTACCAGGCCAAGGATGCCGGCAAGAACACCTGGCGCGTCTTCCGCGCGGACACCGAGGCCGACACCGAAATGCGCACCCGCCTGTCGTGGGGCGAGCGCATCAGCAACGCGCTCGACAAGGGCCTGTTCCAGCTGCATTTCCAGGGCGTATACCGGGCGGAAGACGGCACCCTATCCCACCTGGAAGCGCTCATCCGCATGACCGACGAGCGCAATCCCGGCCAGCTCATCATGCCAGGGCATTTCATCCAGCTGGCCGAGAAAAGCGGGCGCATCCTCGACATCGACCGCTGGGTGGTCCACGAAACCTTGCGCCGGCTGGCGGAGAATCCGGCGATTCCATCGATCGCGCTCAATCTGTCCGGGCGCTCGCTGTCCGAGCCCGGCCTGCCGCAATACATCGGCGACGAGCTGCGCCAGGCCGGCGTCAATCCCAGCCGCCTGATCGTCGAGATCACCGAGACCGCGGCCGTGTCCGACCTGCACGATGCGCAACGCATGATCGAGGCCTTGCGTCAGCTCGGCTGCGGCGTCTGCCTCGACGATTTCGGCGTCGGCTTCGCCTCCTTCGCCTACCTCAAGCACCTGCACGTCGACACCATCAAGATCGACGGCATTTTCATCCGCGATCTGCCCAGCGACCCCGACAATCAGGTGTTCGTCCAGGCCATGGTCAGCGTCGCGCTCGGCCTCGGCAAGTCCGTCGTCGCGGAATATGTCGAGGATGGCCCAACGCTTGCCCTGCTGCGCCAGTTCGGCGTCGACCTGGTACAAGGCTATTTTCTCGACCGGCCGATTCTCGACCACCCGGCGCTGCACGTCTCCATCTAGCCGCGTCCGGCAGGCGGCAGACTGTCCGCCATGATCACGCAGGCGGAATGTTAAAATGCCCGGCTTTGCGTCCCAGGACTTCCGCCGTGCTCACCGCTTCCAGCATCACCCTGCAATTCGCCTCCAAGCCGCTGTTCGAGAACGTCAACGTCAAGTTCGGCGACGGCAACCGCTATGGCCTGATCGGCGCCAACGGCTGCGGCAAGTCGACCTTCATGAAGATCCTGGCCGGCGAACTGGAGCCGACCGCCGGCAACGTCTCGCTCGATCCGGGCGAGCGCATGGCCTGGCTGCGCCAGGACCAGTTCGGCTACGAGGATCAGCGCGTGCTTGACGTGGTGCTGCAGGGCCACGCCGAGATGTGGCGGGTGATGCAGGAAAAGGACGCCATCTACATGAACCCCGAGGCGACCGAGGAGGACTACCTGCACGCTGCCGAGCTCGAAGCCAAGTTCGGCGAAATGGGCGGCTACGACGCCGAGGCCCGCGCCGGCCAGTTGCTGCTGGGCGTGGGCATCCCCACCGAACAGCACAATGGCCCCATGAGCGAGATCGCACCGGGCTTCAAGCTGCGCGTGCTGCTGACGCAGGCACTGTTCTCCAATCCTGACATCCTTCTACTGGACGAACCGACCAATAACCTCGACATCAACACCATCCGCTGGCTGGAAAACGTGTTGAACGAGAGCAACGCCACCATCATCGTCATCTCGCACGACCGCCACTTCCTGAACCAGGTCTGTACCCACATGGCCGACCTCGATTTCGGCACCATCAAGGTCTATCCGGGCAACTACGACGACTACATGCTGGCCTCCACCCAGGCCAAGGAACGCCAGGCCTCGGCCAACGCCAAGGCTAAGGACAAGGTGGCCGAACTGCAGGAATTCGTGCGCCGCTTCTCGGCCAACAAGTCGAAGGCGCGTCAGGCCACCAGCCGCATGAAGATGATCGACAAGATCAAGATCGAGGATTTCAAGCCGTCGTCGCGGCAGAACCCCTATATCCGCTTCGAACCGGAGAAGCTGCTGCACCGTCGCGCGCTCGAGGTCGAGAACCTGAAATTCGGCTACGACGGCACGCCACTGTTTTCCAACATGAACTTTTCGCTGGAAGCCGGCGAAAAAATGGCCGTCATCGGCGGCAACGGCGTCGGCAAATCGACGCTGATGAAGCTGTTGATGAATGAACTCACACCCCAGTTCGGCGAAGTGAAATGGAGCGAGAACGCCAGCATCGGTTACTTCTCGCAGGACCACGTCTCCGACTTCGACATGGACTTGAACCTGACGGACTGGATGCACCAGTGGACCCAGCAGGGCGACGACGAGCAGGTGCTGCGCGGCATTCTTGGGCGGCTACTGTTCTCGGGCGACGACGTGAAAAAGTCGGTGCGCGTGCTGTCCGGCGGGGAAAAGGGGCGCATGTTGTACGGCAAGTTGATGCTCGGCCGCCACAACGTGCTGGTGATGGACGAGCCGACCAACCACATGGACATGGAATCGATCGAGTCGTTGAACCTCGCGCTCGATCTGTTCAAGGGCACGCTGATCTTCGTCTCGCACGATCGCCAGTTCGTCAGCAGCCTGGCCACACGCATCCTCGAAATCACGCCCGAGGGTGTCGAGTTCTACATGGGCACCTACGACGAATACCTGCATTCGAAGGGTCTCGAGTGAGCGAAGCCGTCGTCATCGGTCTCGGCCAGCTCGGTCGCGTATTCGCCGGCGGCTTGCTGCGCGCGGGACACACTGTCGTGCCGGTCAACCGCGGCGGCGACATGGCGGCGTTGGCGCAACGCCATGCCGCGCCGGAACTGGTCTTGATCGCGGTTGCCGAAGCCGACCTGCACACGCTACTGGCAGCACTGCCCGATGCCTGGAAGTCGCGTGCCGCACTGATCCAGAACGAACTGCTGCCGCGCGACTGGGAAGCCCACGGCTACGTCGAACCCACTGTGGTCTCGGTCTGGTTCGAAAAGAAGAAAGGCACCGAAGCCAAGCCGCTGATCGCCTCGCCGGCGGCAGGCCCCGGCGCCGCCCTGCTGTGCCAGGCGCTGGCCGCCATCGATCTGCCGTGCCGTGAAGTCGCCCCGGGAAACGAACTGCTCTTCGAACTGGTGCGCAAGAACGTCTACATCCTCACCACCAATATCGCCGGTTTGAAAACCGGCGGCACGGTTTCGCAGCTGTGGGCGCAGCACGAAGTCTTCGCGCGCCAGGTGGCGGACGAGGTGATGGACATTCAGGATGCACTGACCGGCGTCGTGCACGACCGCAACGCGCTGATCGCCGGCATGCTCGAGGCCTTCAACGGCGACCCCGACCATGGCTGCACCGGCCGTTCGGCGCCGGCGCGGCTGGCACGCGCGCTGCAGCACGCCGACGCATTCGGGCTGGGCGTCCCCACGCTGCGATCCCTGGCGGGCTGATCCTTCCTGGATGGGCGGCGTCTCTGCCGCCCCGGTCAGACTGCGTGGCCCGGGGACTTCTCCTTGCCGCCACCGTACACCCCCGAATGGTCGAACGGCACCCAGTTGGGCGAGCGATCGGTCTTGAGCCGGCCGTGGATGCGATAGGGAACCCCCGCCCTCAGGGATTCCGGCGACAGGCTCTCGATCTGCCGGATCAGATCCTTCGATTGCGTGATGGCATCGATCCGCAGCAATGTGCTAGAGGTCGCCGCGATCCGGGTCGAGGTCTGCGACAGGCCATTGGCAAACGAAAGCCCATTGAGCTCCAGTTCGAAATCCAGCGCCTCGATCGTCAGGTCGAAATCGTTCGGGTTGCTCACGCGCAACCCCACATCGAAACGCTGCTCGAAGAAACCGAGACGTTTGACCGCCACATCCGCCACGCTCACCTTGGGTGCGACCGCATTGAATGGCAGGCCGGAACAGGCGGCCAGGCCGAGTGCAAAAGCCAGAATGAGCAGACGCTGCAGCATAAAAGGCCTATCGAATCTGCGCCAGCAACTGGGCGGCCATGTGCGCGGCCTGCGTTGCATAGCCGCCGCCGAACAGATTGGCGTGGTTGAGGATATGGTAGAGATTGTAGAGCGTTTTACGCACGGCGTAGCCTGCGTCGAGCGGCCACGCCTCGCGGTAGGCCGCGTAAAAATCCGGCGCAAAACCGACGAACAGTTCGCTCATCGCCAGGTCGCATTCGCGGTCGCCGAAATACACCGCCGGATCGAAGATCACGGGCGTTCCATCGGCCTGATAGGCGTGATTGCCGCCCCACAAGTCACCGTGCAGCAGCGAAGGGCCGGGTGCGTAGCCGCCGAAAAAGGCGTCGAGGCGGGTGAGCAAGGCTTCGCCGTCCCGCTGCAACGCGCCGGTGTGGCCGTTCTCGGCTGCCCGACGCAGCTGGAACCCGAGCCGTTGCGTGCGCCAGAAGCCGATCCAGTCGTCGTGCCAGGCATTCGGCTGCGGCGTGGCGCCGATCCAGTTGTCGCGCGTCCAGCCGAATTGTGCGGCGCTGACACGGTGTTGTTGCGCAAGCTGCCGCCCCAGTTGCACGGCGTCGCCCCGCGCGCCCAAGGACAGATAGTCGAGTACCAGATACGCCTGCCCTGCAGCCAGGCCATGACAGATCACCTGCGGGACCCGAACGGCGTTCGCGGCAGTCAGTTCGGCGAGCCCGGCCGCTTCGGTTTCGAACATCGCGAGCCGGGCAGCAGGCTGGATCTTGACGAACACGCTGCGCATCCCATCGCTGAGCTTGAAGGCTTGGCTGATGTCTCCGCCATGCACGGCCTGTACGCCGGACACGGCGAACGGCAATCCCGTGGCGTGGCCGATGGCCGTGGCGAGTTCATGGTGGAAGGCGTTCATGGCGCAAGCAAAGGCTGGATGCGGACAGTAAGCGCCGCATGGGCGGCCCGCAGGGCATGTTCGGCTGCCTGCGGCGTGGCGGCCCGGCTGAAGATGAAGCCGAGATAGCTCGCACCCGCGGGCGGCGGCGCCACCAGCTGGCCGGCCTGGGCGGTGATTTCGATGCCACTGACATGCGGTACGTCACGCGCCGCGTCGAGGCCGTCGACGCCCTGCAGGATACCGCTCGCCGGCACAGGGATCATCATCACGCCGGCCGCCTCCTTGCCCGTCTGCGCCGGCAGCGGCAGGTCCGCTGCATGACGCAGCACGATTTCGGCCGACGTCATGCCCAGCGTTGCGTCCAGCACGCGTCCGCATAGCCCGCCGATGCCGCGCGGCGCGATTTCGAGCAGCCACACGCCAGCGTCGTTGATGCGGGCTTCGGCATGGATCATGCCCTCGGCCACGCCGCTCGCCATACAGGCGCGCTGCACGGCGGCGGCCAGCTCGGCCTGTGTGGCAGCTGGCAGGCGCGAAGGCGTGACGAACAGCGTTTCCTCGAAGTAAGGCCCGTCGAGCGGATCGGGTTTGTCGAACACGGCAAGAACCTGCAGCGCGCCGCGGACCAGCACGCCGTCGAGTGCAACTTCGGCACCCGCGATGAAACGCTCGACCAGCAGGCCTGCGCCGGCGTCGCGCTGGGCGCGCGCCTGGATGCGCCGAACCTGTCCGAGCGTGCGCCTGAGTTGATCGACATCGTCCACCCGGATCACGCCGCGGCTGGCGTTCAATCGGCGCGCTTTCACCACCAGCGGAAAACCCAGCGCAAGCGCGGCACCCACGTCATCGTCGCCAACCTCGACAAAGGCAGGGCAGGGCAATCCGATCGTCTGCAGCTGCCGGCGAAAACGCAGCTTGTCGGTCAAGGTCGCCACGGCCTCGGGCGGATTGCCGGGCAGCTGGAGTGCCACGCGCAGTTGCGCAGCCAGGGCCGCGCCGTGATCGTCCACGGCCAGCACCGCATCGACGGTCTGCGTCAAGGCGCGCAAAACCTGGGGCAAGGCGATGTCGGGCTGATCGAAAGGCACGCTCATCAGCGGCGGCAGGCCCCAACCCGGCGCAAGCTGATGGCAATAGTCGGCACAGGCGACGAGTTCGATGTTCAGCCGCTTGGCAGCGACGATGAAGTCCTGGTTGGCATAACCCGCGGCGGGGAGCAGCAACAGGAGACGCGGCATGGTTAGAAGCTGGCGAGTTGGGTTTCGGTCGGCTCGGCGCAGCAGTACCAAGGCTCGGAAAGATGCGCGATGGTCTCGCCGAATTGCGCGGGATCGAGCGGCGGCGGCGTCTCGGCCAGCGCGGCATGGGTGCGTGTCCAGATTCCGGCGAACACATCGGCACGCGGCAATCCCTTTTTCTCGGCATCCATCACCCAGGCCATGACCTCACTTTGCAACGCATCGACGCGCGGGTCATCCGCCTGCCACGGATAGCCCAGCATGGCCTCGTCGAAGGCGCCGACCTGTGCGGCAAAATCGGACAAGTGCAGAAGGTGCGATCCCTGTGGCACCAGCAGGCGGATCGCCAGCTGTACCGGCGGCACGGCTTCGACCAGCCGCAGGCGCAGCAAGGTGGCGAGCAACTCGCGATAGCCTGCCAGCGTGGTCCACGGCGTGAACGGCACGAAGGTGGGGGCCAGCGCGATACCGAGCCTGCGGCAGTGCGCCAGCGCTGCTTCGAAATCGGCACGGGTATGGCCCTTGGCGAGGCGATCAAGGATCGCGTCGTCGACCGATTCGACCGCGGTGACGACGAACAACAGGCCGCATTGCCTGAGGCGCGGCAGCAGGTCGGCGTGGTTCAGCAGGTGCTCGACCTTGATCGTGGCATCCCAGCTCAAATCGGGAAATTGCGCATGCAAGGCCTCGGCCACTTTCAACGCATGGGTCGGCCCATTGAGAAAATCGGGATCGCCAAAACTGATGTGCTGCGCACCCACTTCGACCTGCTGCGCGATGTCGGCCATCACCGTCTTCACCGGGACGATGCGGAATTTCCCTTCGTACACCGGCACCACCGGACAGTGGCGGCACAGATGTTTGCAACCGCGGCTCGCCTCGGCGAAGCCGGTGATTTTTTGCGTGCCGTCGGCCAGGATCAGTTTGGCGTAGCGCTGCAGATCGGGCAGGCCGCGTCGTTCGGGCAGCAGGAACGTGATCTTGTCGCGCCGCACCAGCGTGTCGGCCGGCGCAATCCCCGTCCGCACCCAGTCCAGCAGATCGGGCTCGGACTCGCCGCCGAAGACCGCGTCCACGCCCAGTGTTTTCAGCCATGCGGCATTGACCGGCGCATACAGGCCGAACGTGGCGATGCGCGCACGCGGAGCGAGCGAGCGGATTTTCGGCAGCGCCGCAGCAGCAATCCGCGTGGCGGTATGCATGCCCAGGTAAATCGCCACATATTCGGCATCAGCAAAAGTGGCGGGATCGAGTTTTTGCTGCGACAGGTCGACGCAGGCGGCGGCAATGTGTTCGCGCGCGAACCACGCGGCAGGCTGCGCCAGATTGAACGGCTGGCGACCCAGTTCGTACGGGCTCACCAAAACAACACGCGCCCCGGAAGGCGCGTGTGTGGGTGCCGCACAGGAACCGCCCATGACGGCTACTTGGCCTTGGGGCGCTGCTCGAACATCTTGGCGATCCCGGGATCGCGCGAGGCGCCGGCGGCATCCATGCGCTTGAGATACTCGTCCCACAACGCAGCTTGGTTGACGCCCAGATCGTAGAGATATTCCCAGGAATAAATCCCGGTGTCGTGGCCGTCGGAGAAGAAGAAGTTGATGCCGTACAAGCCTACGGGTTCGGCGGCATTGATCAGCACTTCACGTTTGCCGACCTGCAGCACTTCCTGCCCGGGGCCGTGGCCGCGCACTTCGGCTGACGGCGAATAGACCCGCAGAAGTTCGAACGGCAATTCGAAACGGGCGCCGTCGGTGAAGGCGATTTCCAGCTTGCGCGAAGCCTGGTGCAACTTGATGTCGGTCGGGGTGGGATGGGCCATGTTGTAACACTCGAAATTGAACGCCAGCGCGAAGTTTAAACCCGTCGTGCGAAGTTTAAACCCTTGAGGGACAAGGGGCTGAAGCCGATGGGGGATCGGGGAAACTGGCGCGCCCGGCGCGATTCGAACGCACGACCCCTGCCTTCGGAGGGCAGTACTCTATCCAGCTGAGCTACGGGCGCTAGGAGCCGCGAAGCATAGCCTTTTTGCCACGTTGCGTCTATCCGCCGGGCGCGACGCCCTTTCCTGTCGGGGTGGCTTTCCTTATAATCGCCGCTTTCGATGCCACCCCCCAAGGAACCTTTCATGGCCGATTCGCACGCCAAGATGACTCAAGCCACCCCGCAGGAGATCATCATTTCCGTTCTTGCCGGATTGTTCGCGCCCCTGCTGGCGATTTTCCTGATCGTCATGCTGGTGCTCAGCATTCAGGACAAACATCTGCCCGACACCACCAGCGAAGCCGCCCAGAAAGCAACGCTCGACCGCATCAAGCCTTTCGCCCATCTGGTCGCGCTCGACGCCAATGCGCCCAAGGTCGAGAAGTCCGGCCAGGAAGTCTTCGAGGCCGTGTGTACCACGTGCCACACGCCCGGCGCGCTGGGCGCACCCAAGTTCGGCAACAAGGGCGACTGGGGGCCGCGTATCAGTCAGGGCTATGAGACCTTGATCAAGCATGCCCTCGAAGGCATTCGCCAGATGCCGCCGCGTGGTGGCGACGGCGACTTGTCCGATACCGAAGTGGCTCGCGCAGTGGCCTACATGGCCGATGCAGCCGGCGCCAAATTCAAGGCGCCGGAAGCTGCAGCACCGGCCGCGCCCGCAGCTGCCGCGGCGTCGGCCGCCAAACCCGACCCGTCCAAAGGCAAGGCCGTCTACGAGGCCAATTGCGCCGTCTGCCATGCCACCGGCGTGGCCGGCGCCCCCAAGATGGGCGACAAGGCGGCCTGGGAACCGCGCGTAAGCCAGGGTTATGCGACGCTCTACAGCCATGCGCTGAACGGCATTCGCGGCATGCCGGCCAAAGGCGGCAACGCCGGCTTGTCTGAAGCCGATCTCGCCAACGCGGTCGGCTTCCTCATGACCCAGGGAGGCGGCAAGCTGTAAACCGGAATTGCGCGAACGGGCGTCGCCCAAACGCGCAGGGAGACGAGGAGCCCGCGGCCATGAAATACGTCACTTTGCTGACCATGCTGGCCCCCCTGTCGCTCGCGGCCTGCGATCAATCCGCCATGCCCCCGGCGGGAATGGGCATGGCGCCCACCCCGATGCAAACCGGGCCCCACGCCATGCGCCCGCCTGAATTGCCCGCCGCTTCCGCACAACCCGTTCCGACCGCCGCGCCCAGCAGCGACGGCACTCCTGCCATCCAGTCCGACCTCGCTCATGGCCTGCGGGTCTATCGCCAGACCTGCGCCTTCTGCCATGACAAGGGCATCTCGGGCGCACCGATCATCGGTGAAGCCAGCGACTGGCGTCCTCGCCTGGCCCAGGGTATGACCGCCCTCTACGCTTCGGCCCTGCAGGGCAGGAACGCCATGCCGGCCAAGGGTGGCAATCCGTCGCTGGCGGATGCCGACGTCCGGGCGGCGGTCGATTATCTCGCCGGGCAGGTACGGTAATGGCCCATCTGCCACGCGTCTGCCCCCAGTGCGGAAGCGACAAGATTCGCAGCGGCTCGCTGCATGCCCATGACGGGATTCGTCACCTGCTGCTGCACACACCGCTGCGCTGCCGCGACTGTCGCCATCGCTTCTGGACGTTCAATCCCCTGAAGCCGGTGCTGCTGCTGGCAACCCTCGGTGCACTGGTTGGCATCACCGCCTGGTTTGCCATCGACCCGAGCGACACCATGACCGCCGTACAGGAACCCATCAGCGTGCCTCACGCCCGGGCCGAGAAAGGCGATGCCGAGGCCCAGTTGCAACTGGCCATGCGTTATGCCGAGGGGGATGGCGTGATCCAGAACGACAAGGAAGCGGCCCGCTGGTTTGCCCTGGCTGCCCAGCAAGGCCTGCCCGAAGCGCAATATCGTTATGGCCTCGCCTTGCTGAAGGGGCGCGGTGTCGTGCAGGATTACCGCGCAGCCTTCAGCTGGATCGAAAAACCCGCGAAAAGCGGTTACGCCAAGGCGCAGTACAGCCTGGGCGAACTCTACCGCTATGGAACCGGCACGGCGATCGACAAGGCACGTGCCTATCTCTGGTTCAACCTCGCCGCGGCGCAAGGGATCGAGGCCGCCGCCAAGGCGCGCGACAGCCTGGTATGGCAGCTGAAACCCGAACAGATCACGGCGATGCAGGAAGAGGCCCGGCGCATGAGCCCGACGCCCTCGTCACCCCGCCCGGCGCAAGCGCCCGCAGCGGCACCGGCCCCCGCCACGCCCTGAACGAGGGCGCGCCCGGCCATCCCGTTTTACGGATGGGCGTGCTCGCCGTCCTGGTCCGCGGCTACATCGAGCGGCCACAATCGATGGGCGTCCAGCTTCAATCGGGCATCTGCCGCCAACGCAGCGAACTGCGCCTGCTGGGCGTTCAACTGGCCTTCCAGCGCCAGCCGGCGGTTGAGTAGCACCTGGTCCAGACTGCCTTCGCCCAGGCTGTAGGCACGCGCCGCCAGCCGCGCCGCCTCCGCCAGCGACTGGGCGGCATGGTCGGCCTGCTGCCAGTTTGCCACCTGGGCCGCCGCCGCCTCGAAATCCGCGCGCGCTTCCTGACGCAAGCGTTGCTCCAGACGGATGGCTGCCTCTTCCGCGGTGGCGCTGAGTTGCTCGGCGGCCTGCTGGTCGGTACGCCGCGCGCTACCCGGCAACGTCAGCCCGACGCTTACGCCCAGCTGGTGCTCGCTGCCGCCCAATTCATTCTTGTAGAACACGCCGACAGTGGGGTCGACGCTGCGGCGGCTGGCCAGTTGCCGGGCCGAGGCCCGCAACACCTCGGCCTGGCGCCGCGCACGGAACAGTTCGTGATTGTGTGCCAGCACGGCGCTGACATAGTCCTCGACCGGCCCGGCTGGCTCGACCGGCGACGGCAACGTGTCGTCCGCCGTCACCGGCAGGCCCGGGTATTGCGCCATGAGCCGGCTGCGTGCCCGTTGCTCGCGCGTGGCCGCCTGTTGCTGCTGCAGGCGCGCCTGCGCCAGCGCAGCTTCCGCGTTGACGCGCTCGGAACGCGGCGCCTCGCCCAGGCGAATGCGCGCATCCACGGTGGCGAGCTGCTGTTCGGCCAGACTCACCTGCGCCAGCCACAGCCTGGTCTGGCCGGCTTCGTTCAGCCAGTCGAACCAGAGCGCAAGCAGTTGCCGTCCGCTTTCGTGCATCGCTTCGCCGTAACTCGCTTCGGCATGGGCGGTCAGCGCACCGGCAAGCACGCGGTCGGCCGCGGCGCGCCCGGGCAGGCGCAGCGGACGCGACAGCGCCACGCCCCACTCCGCGAAACGATCCTGCGGCGTATCGATCCGGCGTTGCAGGGCGTCCGCGCCCAGCACCCACTCTTCGCGGCCGCGGCGCAGGCTCTCGCTCCTCAGCGATTGCGCGGCAAATTCGCCGCGTGCCTGCGCCACCATGGGCGAGGCACGTAGGGCGGCTTCGGCAGCGGCCGGATCGGGCAGATAATCGGCGTAGGCCGCCGTGGATAAAATCGGCGCGGCGAATGCCAGTGCCAGCGCGAGACTCAATGTGTGCACGGCCTTCATGCGTGCGCTCCTTTCAATATGAATTGGCGGTACAACAGCGGCAGCATCACCAGCGTCAGCAGGGTGGCGCTGACCAGGCCGCCGATGACGACGATGGCGAGCGGGCGCTGGATTTCGGAACCGGGTCCGGTCGCGAACAGCAGCGGCACCAGGCCGAACGCGGCGATGCTGGCGGTCATCAGCACCGGACGCAGGCGCCGCAACGCGCCGTCACGCACCACGGCGTCGCCCTGCAACCCCTGCGCACGCAACTGGTTGAAATGGCTGACCAGCACCACGCCGTTCAGCACCGCGATGCCCAAGAGCGCAATGAAGCCGACCGAGGCGGGCACCGACAGGTACTCACCCGACGCCGCCAGGGCGAAGATGCCGCCGATCAGCGCCAGCGGCACGTTCATCATCACCAACAGCGCCTGGCGCGCATCGCCGAACGTGACATACAGCAGGAAGCCGATCAACAGGAGCGCCACCGGCACCACGATCATCAGGCGTTTCGCGGCACGCTGCTGGTTTTCGAACTGGCCGCCCCAGGTGATGCTGTAGCCGGGCGGCAGCTTGACCTGCGCGGCCACGGCAGCTTTCGCGTCCTCGACGAAGCTGACCAGATCGCGGCCAGCAACGTTGCTCTGCACCACGGTGAAACGGGCTGCGTTTTCACGCTTCACCGCCACCGGTCCGTTGGTACGCTTCAGGTGCGCCACCTGGTCGAGGCTGATCTCGCGGCCATCCGGCAGGGTCAGGCGCAGCGCCTGCAGGGCATCGGGCGACGCGCGCAAATCGGCGGGCCCGCGCAGTTGCAGCGGGATGCGCCGTCCCTGTTGCTGGATCGTGCCGATGACTTCGCCCTCGAGTTGGGTACGCAACAGCATGGCGATGTCGTCGGCACTGAGGCCGAAACGGGCAGCCGCATTCCGGTCGACCTCCGCCTGCAGGTACTGCACGCCCGCATTCTGCTGGGTATAGACGTCGGACGCGCCAGGGACTTTCCCGACCACGTTGAATATCTCGCCGGTCAGCCGGTTGAGCGTGGCGAGATCGGGGCCAAAAATCTTGATCGCGACGTCGCCGCGCGAGCCGGTGAGCATTTCCGAAACCCGCATGTCGATTGGCTGGGTAAAGGTGTAGGCGATGCCGGGAAAGCCTTCGACCACGGTTCGGATTTCCCCGATCAACCATTCCTTGTCCGGACGACGCCACTCGGCCATCGGCTTCAGCACCAGGAAGGAGTCGGTGTCGTTGAGTCCCATCGGATCGAGCCCGAGTTCGTCGGCACCGGCGCGCGCAACGATGCGGCGGATTTCCGGTATGTTCTTCAACAGCGCCTGCTGCACCCGCAGATCCTGCGCGACAGCCTCTTCCAGGCTGATCGAGGGCAGTTTTTCCAGCTGCACCAGGATATCGCCCTCGTCCATGGTGGGCATGAAGGTTTTGCCGATCAGCGGATAAACGCCGACCGCCGCCAGCATCAATACGCCCGCAGTAACGTAGACGAACTTCGGCCGCGCCAGCGCGCGATCGAGCAGCGGCGTGTAAAGGCCTTGCGCCTTGCGCAGCAGCCACGGATCGGTGTGCGCGCCCTGCTTCAGCAATATCGAGGCCAGCACCGGGATCACGCTGAGCGCCAGCAACAGGGATGCCGCCAGGGCGAACACGATGGTCAGCGCGACCGGCGCGAACAGCTTGCCTTCCAGGCCTTGCAAGGTCAGCAGCGGCAGGAACACGATGGCAATGATGGCGATGCCCGAGGTCACCGGGCGGGCGACCTCCTGGGTCGCCCACAGTACACGCTGCAGCGGCGTTTCGCTGGTGTCTTCCGGGTCGTGCGCCAGATGCGCGACAACGTTCTCGACCACCACCACCGCCGCATCGACCAGCAGGCCGATCGCGATGGCCAGTCCGCCCAGGCTCATCAGGTTGGCCGACAGCCCGAACTGACGCATCAGCACAAACGTCGCCAGCACGGACAGCGGCAGGATCAAGGCCACCACAATGGCCGCGCGCAGGTTGCCGAGAAACAGCAGCAGCAGGATGACCACCAGCACCGCCGCCTCGAGCAGCGCCTTGCTCACCGTGCCGACGGCGCGATCGACCAGTTGCGCGCGATCGTAGAACGGCGAAATCGTCACCCCCTTGGGCAGCGTGGCCTGGATATCTGCGAGCTTGGCCTTGACGTTCTTGATGAGCTCGCCCGCATTGACGCCTTTCAGGCCGATGACCAGGCCTTCCACGGCCTCGCCCTTGCCGTTTTGCGTCACGGCGCCGTAACGAGTCATCTCACCCAGTTCCACGCGTGCGACGTCGCCGACAGTGACGACCACGCCGCCCACTGTCTTGATGCCGATGTGTCGCAGATCCTCCAGCGAACCGATGCCGCCGTTGACGCGCACCACCCAGGTTTCCTCGCCTTCGTTGACGCGCCCGGCGCCGTCGTTGCGGGTGTTGCTTTCCAGCGCCTTGCGTAATTCGTCGTAGGTGATGCCGCGCGCGGACAGTGCCGCTGGATCAGGGCTCACCGCGAAGGTGGCGACGCGGCCACCGAGCGAGTTCACGTCGGCCACGCCGGGGATCGCCCGCAACTGCGGACGCACCGTCCAGTCGAGCAGGGTGCGCTTCTCCGTCAGCGACAGCGGCCCTTCGAGGGTGAACATGAAGAGTTCCGACAGCGGCGTGGAAATCGGCGCCAGGCCGCCCGATACGTTGGCGGGCAGATCGCCCTTCACGTTGGCGAAGCGCTCCGCCATCTGCTGGCGTGCCCAGTAGATGTCCGTGCCTTCGGCAAAATCGACGGTAATGTCGACCAGTGCGTTTTTCGACTGGCTACGCAGGATGGTCTGTTTCGGAATGCCCAGCAGTTCGGTTTCCACCGGTTGGGCGATGCGCGACTCCACTTCTTCCGGCGTCATGCCCGGCGCCTTCAGGATCAGCTTGACCTGGGTGGTCGAGACATCGGGAAAGGCGTCGATGGGAATCTGCTGGAACGCGCGCACGCCCAGCCCAGCCAGCACCAGTGCCAACGCGAGCACGAACCAGCGTCGCGCGAGCGCGGTTTCGATCAGGATATTCATCATGGATTACTCTCCCAGCCATTGCGCCTTGAGCGCCGCCACACCCTTGGCGGCGACACGGCTGCCGGCAGCCAGGCCGGTCACTTCGGCCTGGCTGGCATTCTGGCGAATCAGCTGCACCGGCGTCGGCACGAAGCCTTGCGCGGTTTCGACAAACACGTAGGGCCGGCTGGCCTGCCACACCAGCGCGGCGGCCGGCACAATCAAGGTCTTGGCCGTCGGCTTGTCCTGCGAAGCCGACGGCCCGGCCAGGGCAACCTGAATCGACTGGCCAGGGCGCAGCAGCTTGTCGGGATCGACAAGGCTGGCGCGCGCCAGCACGCTTTGCGACGCATTGAGTTGCGGCAGCAGCGCGATGACGCGCCCGCTGGCCTTGCTGTCCGCCACCGTCACGGATTGCCCGACCGCCACCTGGCGCGCCTGGATTGTCGACAACGGAATCTCCAGGGCCAGATTCGACAGATCCGCCACTTTCACCAGCGCCATGCCGGCATCCACGCGCTGGCCCGGTTCGGCGACACTCTCCGTCACCACGCCGGCGATCGGCGCGGTCAGCGTGATCGAACTGCCCGTCACCTTGCCTGCGCCCATCATCGACAATGCGGTCTGTGCCGCAACCAGGCTGGCATGCGCCGACTGGGCCTCGGAGCGGGTGGCGCGCAGGCGCGACTCCGCGATCAGGCCCTCGCTGAACAGTTTTTCGTCGCGCGCGGCATTACTGGTCGCCAGCTGCGATCTCAGCCGTGCCTGTGTCAGGGCATTCTGTGCTTCGGCCAGGCCGGTCATCGACAGGGTGACGAGCGGGGCGCCGCGCTTGACCGTGTCGCCCGCCTGTACATGCAGCTGGGTGACCAGCCCGGCGCCAGCCGCCGCGGCCACGCGCACGCTGGCAGGCGGCAGGGTCACCCGCGCCGTATAGGTAAGCGCGGGACTGGTGTCTTGCGTGGCCGCAATGACGGTGACGATGCCAAGGTTCTTCTTCTGCGCTGCGGACAGGGGCAGGGTGTCGGCTGCGAAAGCCGGGGCGGCGCCGAGCAGCGCCAATACGAGAATACGGGTAGAAACATAACCAGCGATCATGCTTGATCTCCATGAGCAAGAAATTCGGGCAGGCGCACAGGCAGGTGCGCCGCGTGGAACGATCAGCGGCGCGGCGGCGCCAGCGCGTGCGGCAGGGCGTGATCGGGGAGGATGGCCTGCAACGGAGTGACGCCGGGCCAGGCAGGGCTCAGCCTGGCTGCGGTTGCCGCTGACGGCGGAAGCGCCGGTACCGGGTATGACACATCGGCATCCGACACAAACAGCACGGCCTGCCGCAACGATCGTATGCCCTGTGCCACCTCGATCTCCGCGCCCTGCTCCCTGTTCTCAGCCAAGTGATAGGCCGCGTCGCCGGGCGCAGCCGCATACCCATGCAGCCAGCCTGCATGGCTCGCTTGCGCCGGTCCTGCATGGGCATGGACGAACGGCGTCATCGCCTGCAAGGCGATGACCAACCAGAGCATCAACAGGCGAGGAAATCGGTTCGGCACGGGTCGAAATGGAAAGCGTCGCAAAAATTATATGGATAAGCGTCGGCACCGGCACATTCACCAGGCTCGATGCGCATCCTGCCGGTGAATTCTTAAGACCGCCTTAAGTGGCTGTCCGTCGCGCCTAGCAGGGCGGTTGTCCCATTTCGGACGAAGGCTTTCAGCGCATCTGAAACATTTCCTGGTGAAAACCATCCGGCGCCAGGCCATGGGCAACGAAATCGTCCCGTATGGCCTGGCCAAATCCCGGCGGACCGCAGAACCAGATGCTCGCCGACTGCCATTGCGGCACGGCTGCGCGAATGCGGTCGGCATCAAGCCGTCCATCTTTCCCGCTGACCAGCACATGCAGGCGTACACGGGCCGCCTGGGCATCGGCCGTGAGCTTGTCGATGGCGGCCTCTTCGAAATCCGCCGTCGGATGGAACAGGTCGATCTCCTGTTCGCCGGGCGTGCGCGCCAGCTGCTTCATGCGGGCGATGAAGGGAGTGATGCCGATGCCGGCGCCGATCCAGATCTGGCGCGAGCGCCCGTCGCGGAAATCGAAGCAGCCATAAGGTCCTTCCACCGTGACGGGCGCCCCGACCTTCAAGCGATCGTGCAGCTTGCTGGTATGGTCGCCAAGCGCCTTGGTAATGAAGACGATGCGGCGGTCATCGGCATCCCAGGCCGATGCAATCGTGTACGGATGGGCGCCTTCGCTTTTTCTGGACGTGACGAAGGCAAACTGCCCGGCATTGTGGCCAGGCCAGCCGCTTTCCAGGCGGATGGCCGTTTCGAGTACGCGCAATTCCGGATAATAGATGAGCGATTCGATCGTGCCCTGCACTCTGCGGTCGACGCCGACACGGCGCAACAGGACAAGCAGTGCCGCCACGGTGCCGCCCAGCATCAACAGGGCCATGACCCACCCGACTGGCTGCGACCAGTAGGCAAACTTGAGCAGCACGACGGAGTGATAAACCAGTATCAGATAAACCACCGCCAGCCATCTGTGCGTCTTGGTGAATAAGTGGTAGGGAAAGCGCCTGACCAGCGCCAGAACGATCAGCACCACCGCGGCATAAAACGCCCATTCGCCCAGCGATTCAGCCAGCCCGCGCTGGCTGCGCAGCCAGCTCTCGGCCGGGCCCAGCATCTGGCCCGCAGCCGACTTGCGCGCAGGCCTGCTCAGCCACCCCCAGCCCACCATCCACTTGGTTCCCTGTGCCCACCACCAATGAATGCAGGAAAACACCAGTCCGGTGATTCCCAGCCATTTATGCAGGCGATACATCTTGTCGAGCCCGTCCAGAGGAGGCTCCAGCCATTTCGGCCGCGTGGCCAGCAGCATGGCGACGCTCATGGCTCCCATGCCGATGACGCCGGTGTATTGCATCAGCACGGTGCGGAGCGAGAAATAGGTGAATGGGTCGGGCACCCACGTGTCGGCCAGCAGCCACAGCGCCGTCAGCGCCAGCAGTAGCGCCCAGAAACCCAGCTTGATGTTCTTCATGCCCAAATCTCGATCGGTTATTGAAAATGGCCCCACGACGCGACTCAAAGCGCTCATGGACACGGCAGCGTGTTTCCCGGCACGCTGCCAGAATAACGTTTACGCACACATTTGAAAAAGGGAATCCATATGGCGAGCCCGGCTTGCCAAATAAATGCCGTCTCTTAAGGTGCCCCTAAGCTGACGCGCCTACAGTCTGCTGCATTCCCCTCTGAGGAGACTGTCATGTCACATGCCGCCACCCATCCGCACCGCGTGTTCGACCCCCTGCTGCGCCTGCTGCACTGGGTTATTGCGCTGTCCATCGTATCGCTCATCGCCACCAGCCAGCTGGCCGACTGGTTCGAACACGGGCCATATGAAAAGACGCTCTGGAATCTGCACATTCTCATCGGCTACACCCTGACGGCGGGCCTGCTGACACGCCTGCTGTGGAGTCTGGCTGGCCCGGCCAGCGCGCGTTGGCGCGACCTGTGGCATCCCGCCGTGTGGAAGGACAGCGTCAGGAATTTGCGCCTGCCCAAGACCCACCGCGCCGGGCATGATCCGATCGCCAGCCTGGGCTATCTGTTCGCCTACGGCGTAATGGCGCTGATGGTCGTCACCGGACTGGGGCTGGCTGCCAGCGAGTTCCAGACGGGCCCGCTCGCCGGCTGGCTGGGCAATGTGACGTGGCTGGAGGATGTGCTGGGCGAACCGCACGAATTTGGATTCGGCCTGATGCTCGGCTTCATCGGTCTGCATCTGGCTGCGTTGGTGTTTCACCAATGGCGCGGCGAACGGGTGGCTCAAAGCATGGTGACCGGCAAACAATACCTCGGCGCAGGAAACGAGGTGCAGCATGATTAAGCACCTTCTCTACGGTGGCCTGGCGGTACTCGGCATGGCCTCCGCCGTGGCGGCGGCCGACAGCCCTGCCAGCCTGATGGCGCAGTACGCGCAGCAGGCAGGCGTGCCGATATCCGGCTTGTCCGCCTCGCGTGGCGCGGCCTTGTATCGCACCGAGCACCCGGGCCGCAATGGTGAGGCCGTGAGTTGCGCCGGCTGCCATACCGCCAACCCGACCCAGGCCGGGCGCACCCGTGTCGGCAAGCGCATCGAGCCGCTGGCGCCGGCCGCCAATCCGCAGCGTTTCACCGATGCGGCCAAGGTCGAGAAATGGTTCCGGCGCAACTGCCAGGACGTTCTGCAACGCGAATGCAGCGCGCAGGAAAAAGGCGATTTCATCGCCTGGCTGAGCCAGGCCCGATAAGGAGTACACCATGAACTATCTATTGCGCGGAATCGGAGTCGTCGCGGCGGTCGGCGTGTTCAGCCTGTTGGCGTTTTCGCTGCCTTCAGGCGATGCACATGGCGATGGCGGCGGCAATGTCCTGCCGCGGACGACCAACAAGGCCTGGCAACAGGAATGCGCAAGTTGCCATATCGCCTATTCGCCGGCTTTCCTGCCGAAGGCATCGTGGCGCCGTCTGATGGGCGGGCTCGATCAGCACTTCGGGGAAAACGCCAGCCTTGATCCGGCAACCCAGGCTGATATCCTGCGATTCTTGGAAGCCAACGCAGCCGACAGCGGCACCAGCCGGATGGGCAGCCGGGTGATGCAAAGCATGGGGACCAACCAGGCGCCGTCCCGCATCACCGAAACCCGCTGGTTCGTGCGCAAGCACGATGAGGTGTCGAAGTCGGTGTGGTCGCGCAAATCGATCGGTTCCGCCGCCAATTGTGCCGCGTGCCATCGCCAGGCGGAGCAGGGTGTGTTCGACGAGGACACGGTCAGAATTCCGAAACAATGACCCGAGGATGAACCGGAACGATGCGCATATTGTTGGTGGAAGATGACCGCATGCTGGGCGACGGCCTCCAGGCCGGGCTGACCCAGGCGGGTTATGCCGTCGACTGGCTGCGCGACGGCGAGGCGGCGGTGTCGGCCCTGTCCACCGAATCGTTTGCAGCCGTGGTGCTCGACCTGGGACTGCCGAAACGCGACGGCCTGTCGGTGCTGCAATGGCTGCGCGGGCGCCATGACGCCACGCCGGTACTGATTCTGACCGCGCGCGACCAGCTGGAGGACAAGGTACGCGGGCTCGATCTCGGCGCCGACGACTATGTGTTGAAGCCGTTCGACCTCGACGAGATTGCCGCCCGCCTGCGCGCGTTGGTGCGGCGCGCCCATGGCCGCCCGGAGCCTGTGCTCACCGCCGGCGAGATCGAGCTCAACCCGGCGGCGCGCAGCGTGACGCGCGCCGGCCAGGCCGTCGAACTGACCCCGCGCGAATTCGACCTGCTGCACCTGCTGCTGGAAAACACCGACCGGGTACTGACACGCCGCACGCTGGAAGAACAGCTCTACACCTGGAACGAAGCCGTCGACAGCAATGCGCTCGAAGTCCACATCCACCACCTGCGGCGCAAGCTCGGCAACGACCTGATCCGTACTGTACGCGGCGTCGGCTACATGGTGCCGGCAGGCACGACGCCATGAGCCGGCCGTATTCCCTGCGCCGGCGGCTGGTGTGGCTGCTGACCGGCTCGGTGGCGGCGATCTGGCTGCTGTCCGCGCTGGTGGTGTATCAACGCGCACACCATGAAGCGGACGAATTGCTCGACGGCCAGCTGACGCAGGTCGCCGACACCTTGCTGGCGATCGTGGCGGCCGGCGAAGTCGAGCATTTTGCGAAGGAACTCCAGGATCACAGCCACCACAATCCGGTGCCCATCGCATTCGAGGTGTGGCACGACGATGACGGACGGATGCTGCGTCTGGTCACGTCCATGGGCCACGCCGGGTTTGAATCCGGGATCGGACCGGGATTCAGCGAACGCCAGTACGAGGGCGCACGCTGGCGATTCTATGCGGTGCAGGATTCCGACGCGGAATATCGGGTCGTCGTCGGCCAGGCCCACGCGGCACGCGAAGGCCTGGCGCGCGAGATCGGCCTGTCGCTGCTGATTCCCGCCGCGCTGGCGCTGCCGCTGATGGCGCTGGCGGTCTGGTGGGGTATCGGCCGCAACCTGCAGCCGGTGGATACGGTGGCGCACCAGGTCGGCGCGCTCGATGCGCAGGCCCTGACGCCACTCGACGAATCGCCCGCCCTTCCCGAGGAAATTGCGCCGCTGCGCACCGCGCTCAATGCGTTGATCCGGCGCGTCAACGAAGCCTTCGAAAACGAGCGCCGCTTCACCGCGGATGCCGCGCACGAATTGCGCACGCCGCTGGCGGCCTTGAAAGTGCAAACACAGGTCGCGCTGCGTGCGCAAACGGCTGACAGCCAGCAGCACGCGCTGGCGCAGGTGATCGCCGGCGTGGACCGGATGACGCACCTAGTCGAGCAATTGCTGACGCTGGCGCGCGTCGATCCGGCTACGCAGGGCAATCCGCCCGCACCGCTGGATCCCGCAGAAATCGTGGCGGCAGTGTGCGAAGAGCTTTTGCCGCACGCGCAACGCCATGGGCAAACCCTGACGGTCGATGCGGCAGCGGGATGCCGTATCGCCATCACGGCGGCGTGGCTCCAGATCGCGGTCCGCAACCTGCTCGACAATGCCGTGCACTATGCGGGGGAGAACGCGCGGATCGACGTGCGCATCGCGCATCGCGAAACCGGCTGTGCCATCACCGTTGCCGACGATGGCCCGGGCGTCGCTCCCGCATTGCGGTCGCAACTCAGTGCCCGCTTCGTGCGCGGCGAAGTCGAGACCGAAGGATGCGGCCTCGGTCTTTCCATTGTCGCGCGCATTGCGGCACTCTCGCACGCCCAGCTTGAACTGGGGGACGGACTGCCGCGCGCGGATGGCGGCCATGGTTTCGCGGCCACGCTACGCTTCAACGCAACGGCCGTTCCCGCCTAACTGCGCGGGGCAACCCGTTAGCGGCGGGATCCCGGTCCCATGCCAGAACCCGGTCCCATACCCGGTCCCATACCCGGTCCCATCCCCGAGCCGGGCCCCATGCCCGCAGGCGGCATGTCCGGGAGGGTCTTGCCCTGGGCCTGGGCACGCTCCTGCATCTGTTTGTGATGTTCCAGGCGGAAGGCTTCGCGCTCTTGCTGAGTTTTCAGCGTGCGCATGCGATTGCGGTATTCGGCCCGTTCCTGCCGCGTCATCAATTCGGATCCGTAAATACGATCCTGATCACGCACCTGGGTACGGTCCTGATCGCGTGCCTGATCGGCGGCATACACCGGCATGACACCCGCCATCCCCAAGGAAAGGGCAAGGGCGGCTATGGATAGGCGTGTTATGCGTTTCATCTCTGTCTCCTTAGCAAAATAAAATGTCCTCACACTCGATATTGCGCGTGCTCGACATCGTCCACTTCCAATCTAGTACAAAAGACCCACTTATCCTAATGCGGAACACTTCGTGCCTGAATGGATCCGGCGATTCGCCGGGTCCATGCTTTGTCCGTTATTGCGCAGGCTGGATCGCGGTAACGGTCAGGGTATCGTCGATGCTCTCGGCATGAAATTTCACGGCGTCGCCCACTTTGAGACCCTGCATCAGTTCCGGCGATTGCACCCGGAACACCATGGTCATGGCGGGCATGTCGAGGTTGACGATCGGCCCGTGCCGCAGGGTGAGCTTGCCGTTGGCTACATCCACCCGGCGCACAACGCCATCGGTCATCACATTGGCCTGGGCAGCCGGCGGGGTCACTGGTTCGGCATGTAGTGGCGCAGCGATCGCCAGTGCGGCCAGTAAGAGAATCCATGTCTTCATTTTTCTGCTCCTGAACGTATCAATATAAAAATGGCATTCAATGGCTGGCGTGGCCAACGGGTTTGCGTACGGTTACCTCGACATCGCCCGGGGTACCCTGGGGCGAGGCAGTGGATGGCGCGCGCATCGGTTCGGCCATCGCGCCGGCAAGCTCGCGTGCCTGCGTGCCGGGCGGCTGCTTGTACCAGCCGGGGTCGGAATAATCGCCGCGCTTCTGCCCGCGCCGCACCTTCATCACGCTGAACATGCCACCCATCTCGACCGGGCCGAATGGCCCCTTGCCAGTCATCATCGGCAAGGTATTGTCGGGCAGCGGCATCTCCATTTCAGCCATGTCGGCCATGCCGCGCTCACCCATCGCCATGTAGTCGGGAATGAGCTTGCTGATCTTGCCCGCCAGGCCGCTGTAGTCGACGCCGATCATCGTCGGCACCGCATGGCCCATCGCATTCATGGTGTGGTGGCTCTTGTGGCAGTGGAACGCCCAGTCGCCCTCCTCGTCGGCGACGAATTCGATCTGGCGCATCTGGCCGACCGCGATGTCGGTGGTCACCTCCGGCCAGCGCGCGGACTTCGGCACCGGGCCGCCGTCGGTGCCGGTCACCTCGAACTCCACGCCGTGCAGGTGCATCGGATGGTTGGTCATGGTGAGGTTGCCCATGCGGATGCGCACACGGTCGCCCAGCCGAACGTTGAGGCTGTCGATGCCCGGGAACGCACGGCTGTTCCAGGTCCACAGGTTGAAATCGAGCATGGTGTTGACCGATGGCGTGGCGCTGCCGGGGTCGATGTCGTAGGCATTGATCAGGAAGCAGAAATCGCGGTCGACCGGCTCGATCGCCGGATGCCTGCCCTTCGGATGCGTCACCCAGAAACCCATCATGCCCATCGCCATCTGCGTCATCTCGTCGGCATGCGGGTGGTACATGAAGGTGCCGGGGCGACGCGCGACGAATTCGTAGACGAAAGTTTTGCCCGGCTTGATATGCGGCTGGGTCAATCCGCCGACGCCATCCATGCCGTTGGGCAGGCGCTGGCCGTGCCAGTGGATGGTCGTGTGTTCGGGCAAACGATTGGTGACATAGAGCCGCACCCGGTCGCCTTCCACTACTTCGATAGTGGGCCCAGGGCTCTGGCCATTGTAGCCCCACAAGTGCGCCTTCATGCCGGGGGCGATTTCGCGTACCACCGGCTCGGCGACGAGATGGAATTCCTTCACGCCATCCTTCATGTGCCACGGCAGCGTCCAGCCGTTCAACGTCACCACCGGATTGTAGGGACGACCGCTGGATGGAATCAGCGGCGGCTGGGTATCGGGCCTGTCCATGCTGACAATTTCAGGGAGCGCCGCCAGGGCAGCCGGGCTCACCGTGGCGACGGCGGCTGCGCTGCCGAGTTTGAAAAAATCACGTCTTGAGGTCATGGAAAATCCTTTCAGTGTCCGCCCGCCGCATCTGCAGACGCGGACGGGAGAGAGGTGACCGGGGTTTTGCCCGGCGTGCCGGCCAGTGCCATCCGCATGTCGGCGTCGGCGAGCCAGAAATCGCGCTGCGCCTCGATGGCGGCGTTGACCGACGCGATCTGCGAACGCGCGTCGGCCAGCAGCTCGAACACGCCGATCAGCATGCCGTTGTAGCGATACTGGTTTTCCTCGGAGATGCGCTGCTTCAGTGGCACCACCTCGTCGCGCAGGTGACGGGCGACGGCGTACTGGCTCTGTTGCATGGCATAGGCCTCGCGCACCTCGGAACGCGCGTTGACCGCGATCTCGCGTGCGCGCTCGAGTGCCTGGCGGTAGCGCGATTCGGCTTGCACTACACGGGTCTGCCCCCAGTCGAACAGCGGCAGTTCGAAGCTGATTTCGTAACCGCGCTGCAAGGGCGCTTCGTTCGAACTGTTGCTGATGGCGCCCAGCTCCAGCACGTTGATGAAGCGCGTGCGGCGTGTGAGTCCCAAGTTCCTGGCCAGCGCCTCGGTTTGCAGCCGGGTGGCCTGCAGATCCAGGCGCGAATCCATGGCCTGCTGTTCGACATCCGGCAGCGCGGGCAGGGTTGCAGGCAGATCCGGCAAACGTTCGGGCAATTGCAGCGCATCGCCATGGGGCAGGCCCAGCAGCCGGACCAGGCGCTCGCGCGCCTGCAGCTTCGTCTGTTCGGCACGCGCCACCGCCAGTGCGGCATCCGCATAGAACGACTGCTCGCGCGCCTGCTTCAGCTTGCTCCAGTTGCCGACCTGCGCCATGCGGCGCGCCAGTTCCGCACCGGCTTCGGCAGCATCCATCGTCTGCTGCTGGTAATGCGCGGACTGCTTCGCCGCCACCGCGACAACCCAGGCCTTGCGGGTGTCCGCCGCCAGCCTCAGCACGTTCAGAACCAGTTCGCGCCGGGTCTGCTCGAACAGCCGCTGCTCGATATCGATGCGCATCGGCATGGTCAGCAGCCGCATCAGGTTGAGATGCAGGCTGCGTTCCCATTCCACCTCGCTGCCCCGCGTGAGACGGCCGATGGAAACGCCCGGGTTCGGCAGGCGCTGCGCCGCGATCCAGTCGGCCTCGGCGATGCCGAGCGTGTTGAAGGCCGCCTGCAGGCCGGGATTGTTGAGCAGCGCAATCTGCACCGCGTCATCTGCGGAGAGCGGTTGCGCCAGCAGCGCATCGATGCGCGCCTGGATCTGCGCACGACTGGCTTCATCGCGTGACCAGACGACATCCTTCTGGATGCGCGACTGGGTAGCGGACCGGACCGTTTCGAAGCCGCCGTCGGTGGAAAAGCTCGCGCAGCCGCCCAGCAGGATGGCAGACAACACGGCGAGGGTCAGCGTACGCGGCGCAGGAAAAGTCGGATGCATGGCCTTCCGCTCAGTGCGCATGATGTGCCTGCCCGGTCTGATCCGGGGCCTCGCCGGTTTGCTGCGACTCGCGCAGGTAGGTACGCCAGCCGCCGATTTCACCCACCCGGTCGTTGGCTTGGCGCCAGTCCTGCAATGCGTCCTCGCGCCAGGCCCGATAGTGCGCGAAAGGATTGGATACAGCTGGCGGAGAAGGCGGAGTTTCGGCTGCCTGTGCGGCAGGCAACGCTACCAGCCACGCAGAAGCCGCCGTCAGGCCCAGGAAAGATGCGCGCGCCCACGGCGCCGCATGGCGTAAGTAAAGTTTCAACATGATCGTCCTCGCAATTTCGCGGCAGGATCGCCGCGCGCAAAACGGAACCGCGCTCGTGCGCGGGATTCAGGCGAGGGCGGTTCGGGGGGGACGGTCGGGACTGTCGGGAATGAAGCCGCTGAACGATGCAGCCGGCTGCGGAGCATAGCGGTGTGCGATCGGGACGACCGGGACGCCATCGGCGAACCCGATCGGCAGGGCCGTGGCCAGCGCGCAGGCAGCGCAGAACTTGCATTCGTGCTGGTCAGACGGATGATGTGGCTGGTCGGGCGCGTGGCAGTCTGCCATGGCCATGGCGTCATCGGGCATCGCCGTCATCTGTTCCATCGTGGCCTGGTCCGACAGGATGCAGACCCGCATGGCGGAATAGGCAAACGCCTGCACCGGCAGGGTCAGCAGCAACAGCATCAGCAGGAATCGACGGAGTCGGGTACGCACGCGGAAAGTGTAATCAAAAAGCGAAAGCTGACAAGTGACCGGGCGCGGCAAGCCGGGTTCCCGCTCCGCTCATGGGCGACGCTTGCGCGGCTCGTAGTGCACCACGGCACGCATGATCTCGGAATAGGGGAAATCGGCAATGTCGCCGAAACGTGCTCGCCCCTGCAGCACGCTGGCGGCAATGTCGGTCGCCTCGTCGGTCGGGCCATCCAGGGCAGCCGACAGCCCGCGCACGCCGCCGCATTGGGCGCGGATCTCCTTGCCAAACGGCCAGGGCGCATCAGGGTTGATCCGAAGCGCGAATTGCGCGTTCTCGTGCAGGTCCTGGTAAAACGCCAGGCAATGCTCGCGTACCACGGGATCGCTGCAGGCGATCGCCTCACGCTCGGCAAGACTCAGCTTGCGCGAGCGGTCGCAGCTCACGCAGCGCGACAACAGGGCCCGTTCGAATGGGCAGCTGTATTCGATGTAGGCTTTTCTAGCCAGCCGATAAGCGTCTTCGTTGTATTCAGCCATGACTGCTTAATCAGAGTGATCAGGACGCGCAGTGCGTGAACAACTTTACCAGTCGTCGCCCGACAAGCGCTGATCCAGTTCACGCTCCGCCGTCAGCGTTTCCTGGGCTGCAATCTCGTTCTCGGCGAAGATCATCTTGTACTTGTCGCCGGTCTTGGGGTCGAGCGTCTTGCGCAGTTCGTTGGTGTGGGCCTTGGCTTCCTTGAAGCTCGCCCATTCGCCCTGCTTTTCCAGCACTTTGAACATTCCCAGACGGAAAACATAGTAAGGCATGGCGGGTCCTCAGTTCAGCCGGCCGTGGCACTGCTTGTACTTCTTGCCCGAACCGCACGGACAGGGATCGTTGCGGCCGACCTTGGGATAGCCCTCGCCCGCGGCCGCAGCCTGGTCGACCTCGGCAAAGTCCTGGCCCTCGTCGTACTCGGTGTGCTGGAACTGCACGTTCGACGGCTCGTGCGGCTCGACCGCCTGTACGTCCTCGGGCGCACGGATCTGCACGGTGGTGGTGATCTGGGTGACTTCGGTCTTGATCGCGGTCAGCATGGCGGAGAACAGTTCGAACGCCTCGCGCTTGTATTCCTGCTTCGGCTGCTTCTGTGCATAGCCGCGCAGGTGGATGCCCTGGCGCAGATGATCCAGCGCCGACAGGTGCTCGCGCCAGTGGGTATCCATGCTTTGCAGCATCACCGCACGCTCGAACTGGCGCAGGCCATCGCCGCCGACCAGGGCTTCCTTCTCCCGATAGATCGCGTCGGCGGCTTCGAGGATCTTCTTGCGCAGCCCCTCTTCGTTCAGGGTCTTGTCCTCGTCCAGCCATTGCTGCAGCGGCAGGTCGAGCGAGAACTGTGCCGCCAGCGATTTTTCAAGGCCCGCCACGTCCCATTGCTCGTCCATGCTGCCCGGCGCAATGTGCAGGTTGACGGTCTGGTCCAGCACGTCGTCGCGCATGGCGCGGACGGTGTCACCGATGTCGGCGCTCGCCAGCAGTTCGTTGCGTTGCTCGTAAATCACCTTGCGCTGGTCGTTGGAGACGTCGTCGTATTCGAGCAGCTGCTTGCGGATGTCGAAGTTGCGCTGTTCGACCTTGCGCTGCGCGTTCTCGATCGCACGCGTCACCCAGGGATGCTCGATGGCCTCGCCCTCGGGCATCTTCAGCCGATTCATGATCGCGGCGACACGGTCGGACGCGAAGATGCGCAGCAGCGGGTCTTCCAGCGACAGGAAGAAGCGGCTGGAGCCAGGGTCGCCCTGGCGTCCCGAACGGCCGCGCAGCTGGTTGTCGACGCGGCGCGACTCGTGGCGTTCGGTGCCGATGATATGCAGGCCGCCAGCCGCCACCACGGCGTCGTGACGCGGCTGCCAATCGGTCTTCAGCGCGGCGATGCGCGCGTCCTTCTCCGCGTCGGCCAGCGCCTCGTCGGTGCGGATCGCGTCGATCTCTTTCTGGATGCTGCCGCCCAGCACGATGTCGGTGCCACGGCCCGCCATGTTGGTGGCGATGGTGATGCCGCCGGGCATGCCAGCCTGCGCGATCACTTCCGCTTCGCGGGCGTGCTGCTTGGCGTTCAGCACGTTGTGCTGCAGTCCGGCCCGGGTCAGTTCGGCGGACAGGTGCTCGTTGGCCTCGATCGAGGTGGTGCCGACCAGCACCGGCTGGTTATTGGCGTTGCGCGCGCGGATGTCGTTGATCACCGCCTGGTCGCGCTCCTTGGCGGTGCGGTAGACCTGGTCGTGCTCGTCCTTGCGGATCATCGGCCGGTGGGTCGGGATGACCACGGTTTCGAGGCCGTAGATGCTCTGGAACTCGAAGGCCTCGGTGTCCGCCGTGCCGGTCATGCCCGACAGCTTCTGGTACATGCGGAAGTAGTTCTGGAAGGTGATCGACGCCAGGGTCTGGTTTTCCTTCTGGATCGCCACACCCTCCTTCGCTTCCACCGCCTGGTGCAGGCCTTCCGACCAGCGGCGGCCGCTCATCAGGCGGCCGGTGAACTCGTCGACGATGATGACTTCGCCGTTCTGTACCACGTAGTGCTGGTCGCGGAAATACAGCGCGTGCGCACGCAACGCTGCGTACACGTGGTGCATCAGCATGATGTTGGAGGCGTCGTAGAGACTGCCACCGGGCAGCAGCAGCCCCATCTCGGTGAGGATTTCCTCAACTTTTTCGTGTCCGGTTTCGGACAACAGGACCTGACGCGACTTCTCGTCGACCGAGTAGTCGCCCTCGGATTCCTCGTCCTTCTGGCGAATCAGACGCGGCGGCACCAGGTTGACCTGCTGGTACAGCGCGGTATTCTCTTCCGATTGTCCCGATATGATCAGCGGCGTGCGCGCCTCGTCGATCAGGATCGAGTCGACTTCATCGATGATGCCGAAGGCCAGCGGGCGCTGCACCTTCTCGCTCATCTGGTAGACCATGTTGTCGCGCAGGTAGTCAAAGCCGTATTCGTTGTTGGTGCCGTAGGTGATGTCGGCGGCATACGCGGCCTGTTTTTCGTCGTGCGGCATTTGCGACATGTTGACGCCGGTGGTCAGACCGAGAAAGCCGTAAAGCCGGCCCATCGACTCCGCATCCCGGCTGGCCAGGTAATCGTTCACCGTCACCACGTGCACGCCCTTGCCTGCCAGCGCGTTCAAATAGGCCGGCAAGGTCGCCATCAGCGTCTTGCCTTCGCCGGTACGCATTTCGGCGATCTTGCCGTCGTGCAGTACCATGCCGCCCACCATCTGCACGTCGAAATGGCGCATGCCAAGCACTCGGCGGGAGGATTCTCGCACCACGGCAAACGCTTCCGGCAGCAGCTTGTCGAGCGTCTCGCCGTTTTCGAGCCGCAACTTGAACTCGGCTGTCTTACCTGCCAGTTCGGCGTCGGACAATTTCTCCATCGCCGGCTCCAGCGCATTGATCGCTTTCACCTTTTGCAGGTATTGTTTGACCAGCCGGTCGTTGCGGCTGCCGAAGACTTTCTTGAATAGGGATTGCAGCATGAGGAATCCGAAATGCCCGCAGGACGCGGTAAACCGTTGAATCTTAACATAGCGGAGCCGGCATCCCGTGACGCCGGCGTGTCACGCCCATGAGTGCCTCGAGCCTGGCCGACCTGCTCGCCAGTCAACTGCCGAACGGCCTGGCCATACGCGCCCGGACCCTGCTCAAGACCCAGGCTGCGCTCGAACGTTCCCTGCCCGCTGCGCTGGCTGGGCACGTTCGCGTCATGCAGCTGGATAACGAGGTGCTAAGCCTCGCCTGCGACAGCGGGGCCATCGCCAGCCGCCTGCGCCACCAGACCGACGCGCTGATCGCCAGCCTCGGCAAGCTCGGAGTCGTGGCGACGGCGGTACGCGTCAGCGTCAACCCCGAGCTGCTTGCGCGCTATGTCCATCCCGTCGAAAAAACCGGCTTGCCGCCCGCCGCGCTGGAGGGCTTGGCGCATCTCAATGCGGAGATCGAGGACGGTCCGCTGAAGGACGCGCTGAACAACCTGCTGCGCCACCACCGGAAAACCTGATCAATGGCCTAGCCTGCCAGCCGCGCCCATTCTATTGCACGTTCGCCGAAAACCGCCCGGCCGATGTCATACTGCTGGCATTGACCCCATGCCCCGCATGGGTGTTTGCTAAAATCGCGCGCCCCCCTGTTTCCCTCCCATATGTACTCAGCACACCGTATTTTCAAGCGTCAACGCCTGCTCCTGTGGCTGAGCATCCTGCTGGCAGCCGGCTTCTTCGCCACCACGCTCAGCAGCTACTACGTGTCGAAGCAGGCGATCCTGAATGCCATCGTCGCCCAGGAACTGCCGCTCACATCGAGCAATATCTATTCGGAGATCCAGAAGGATCTGGTGCGGCCCGTGCTCATCTCGTCGACCATGGCGCACGACACTTTCCTGCGCGACTGGGTCGTGGGCGGGGAGCAGGACGTCGGCGCCATGGCCCGCTATCTGCGGGAGATCAAAACGCGCTACGGCGCATTCAGCAGCTTCTTCGTCTCCGAGCGTAGCGCCAACTACTACACCGGCGATGGCATCCTGAAACAGGTGTCGCCGAAGGCATCCCGCGACGTCTGGTACTACCGGGTACGCGCCATGTCGGAACCCTACGAGATCAATGTCGATCCCGACCTGGCCAACCGGGATGCGCTGACCATCTTCGTCAACTACCGTGCCTTCGACTTCGACGGCCGCTTTCTCGGCGCCACCGGCGTCGGGCTCACTGTGGATGCCGTGCGCCACCTCATCTCGAATTACCAGCAGCGCTTCCAGCGCACCATCTATTTCGTGGATGCCCACGGCAAGACCGTCCTGTTCGGCAACCAGTCCGGGCGCCAGGAGACCGACCTGCGCGCAACGCCGGGCCTGCGCGACATCGTCGACCGCATCCTGCGTGAAAAATCCGGTTCCTATCAGTTCAGGGACAGCCACGGCCTGCATCTGCTCAATGTGAACTATGTCCCCGAACTCAAGTGGTATCTGTTCGTGGAAAAAGGCGTGGATGCCGCGCTGGCCGACATCCGTCAGACCCTCTACGTCAATCTCGCGGTATGTCTGGGCATTACGCTGCTGGTGCTTTTCCTGACCCATATCGCGCTTGCACGGTATCAACAACGCATCGAGGACATGGCTGCCACCGACAAGCTCACCGGCCTGCTCAACCGCCAGGCCTTCAGCATCCTGATCGACAAGACCTTCGCCGAATACCGGCGCGACCCGCGCCCGATTTCCATCCTGCTGATCGACATCGATCACTTCAAATCGATCAACGACCGGTTCGGGCACATTGGTGGCGATCGCATCCTGAGCCAGGTCGCGGTCTCGCTTCAGAAAGGGCTGCGGGCATCGGATATCGCCATCCGTTGGGGCGGAGAAGAATTTCTCGTCGTGCTCAAGGGCAGCACCCTCGAACAAGGACAGCATGTCGCCGAACAGTTGCGCCTGAAAATCGAGCAGACGCAGTTCGCCGTCGACGCACAACCGGTCTCGGTCACCGTCAGCATCGGCGTCAGCCAGTATGACGGCGCGGAGTCCTACGAACAGGCCATCGGCCGCGCGGACGCCGGTCTCTATGCGGCGAAGCATGGCGGCCGCAACCGTGTCTGCGTGGCGCCGCGCGCCTAGGACCATCATTGATACCCACCCGGACCCGGATTGGATTCGAGCCGGTTGCTTGCAGCCGCCCGGTAAGTCCCTTCCTCGAGCCGCGCCTGTTACCTCTCGTCCATGAAAGCAAAAAGGCCGCACCCGTAGATGCGGCCTTTCCGTGTACAACGTGTGCGCTTACTTGACGACCAGCTCCACGCGGCGGTTCTTGGCACGGCCTTCGCGCGTCGCGTTGCTGGCGATGGGCTTGGTCTCGCCATAACCCTTGGTGGTCAGCCGATCGGCGGCGATGCCTTTGCTGACGAAATAGTCGTACACCGACTTGGCACGGCGCTCGGACAGGCCCTGGTTGTACTGCTTGGTACCGGTGCTGTCGGTGTGGCCGACCACGTCCACGCTGATGTCCTTGCGGCGGTTCAGTACCGTCACGGCCTCATCGAGGATGGTGATGGCATCCGGGCGCAGGCGGGCGGAATCAAACTCGAAATTCACGCCTTCCAGGATCACCACCACATCGCCCGACTTGGCTTGATCGAGTTGCTGTGCCTGTGGAGTCTTGAGCGCCGGGGCGGCAGGCTCCGGCTGCACAGCAGGGGCGGGCGCGGGTTCCGGCATGGGAGCAGGCGCGGGCTCTGCAACGGGGGCAGGCGCGGGTTCCGGTTTGGGCATGGGCTGGGCTTTCTGGCCCAAAGCGAAGTTCAGGCCGACGCTGATGATCGCGTCGCCGAAATCATTCGCCCCAAACGCCTTGGTGGAGTTGCCGTCCATGCGGTAGCGTGCGTCGGCACGCAGGGAAATATTGTCGGTCAGGCGCTTCATGATGCCGAGGCCGATATTGCCCATCAGCCCGGTGTCGTGTTTGCCCGGGATGTCGGTATACAAGGCGCCCAAGCCCACCACGCCGTAGGGCGTAAAGTCGGCATCGCGGTTGAAGAGATACAGCGCGTCGACACCCAGCCCCCACAGGTCGTATTTGCCGCTGCCGGTCTTGTAGTCAAGCGAACTGCCCGTCAGCGACAACTCCATGTTCAGGTGTTCGGTGATGGGCTTGCCGAGTGCCAGACCGCCGCCCCAGCCGTCGTCGGCCTGGCGGTCGTTATCGGAGAAGGTGTAGTTCACGGTCGGCGCGACGTAGAGACGGTCGTCCGCTGCGTGCGCCTGCAGGGCCGTGCCGGCAAGGGCGATGAGGACTGACAGGGTCTTGATACGCATAGGGTTACTCCTTGAAATCTGTGGGGTTCAAAATGGGCGAATCTTCACGATAAGCAAGCGCCCTCCCCATCAAAAGAAGAGCGGTGTGGCGCAATGTTACTCCTGCGGGGTTTTGTATGGATAGCCTCGGCGGCCTTATAAATACGCCATCACACCCTGATTTTCGCAAGCGCCGTCACGGAATGCATCCTGCTTCATGCTCGATTAGCCCGTACGCTTCGTCGCTTTATAGCATCAATTCCATACCTGTGTTGTGGCTTTCCCACGCCATGGCTCATCTCAGCACCACGCGTTCCACCACAAACAACAAGGCGGCGACGAAGCCGAAAACGATTGCGAAGCGCAGCACGCGGCCCATATACCCGAGATATTTCCGATTGCCGGTAAACAGCCAGGCCAACCCGAGCGCAGCCACCGCAATGAGCAGGGCGACGATCAGCAGTCGGATGACGATCATCAGGCCGTGAGCGGATGCAGGCGGAGGAAGGCGGCCGGCACCTCCTCGTCATGCGCAAAGCTGACGAATTCCCAGGATTCCCGGTGCTGCAGCAACTCGCGCAGCAGCGCATTGTTGAGCGCATGGCCGGATTTGTAGGCCTCGAAGGCACCGATGACCGGGTGTCCCAGCAGATAGAGATCGCCAATGGCGTCGAGTACCTTGTGTTTGACGAACTCGTCGTCATAACGCAGGCCATCCTGGTTCAGCACGCGGTATTCATCCATGACAATGGCGTTGTCGAGCGAGCCGCCCAGCGCCAGGCCGCTGTTGCGCAAGGCCTCGACCTCGTGCATGAAGCCGAAAGTGCGCGCGCGCGCGACTTCCTTCGTGTAGGCCGTGTCAGCGAAATCGATGCTGACGGTCTTGCCGCTCTTGTCGAACACGGGATGCTTGAAGTCGATCGTGAACTCGACCTTGAAGCCGTTGTGCGGCACGAAACGCGCCCATTTGTCGCCGTCCTTCACCTCGATCGGCTGCGTGATGCGCACGTATTGCTTCGCCGCATCCTGCTCGACGATGCCGGCGGACTGCAGCAGGAACACGAACGGCGCCGAGGAGCCGTCCATGATGGGAATCTCCGGACCGGTCAGGTCGACCAGCAGATTGTCGATGCCCAGGCCGGCGAGTGCCGACATCAGATGCTCGACAGTCGACACCTTGGCCGGGCCGGACTCGAGCATCGAACACAGTCGGGTGTCGGTGACCAGATAGGGATCGGCCCTGAGGTCGACCGGCGGGTCGAGATCCATTCGCCTGAACACAATGCCGGTATTGGGCCCGGCAGGGCGCAGGGTCATTTCGACCTTGACACCGGAATGCAGGCCGACGCCGGTCGCCTTGACGGGCGTTTTAAGAGTACGTTGCTTGATCATTCCGCCATTTTAACCGGTCGCGCGACGGGCAACCCTACACATGGAACGGGAATAAGACCCGGTTCCATGCGGACGAGTTCACCCGGCATGGGATTCCCCACGCAAAGGACTCCGATCCACGATGGGCGGAAGCCCATCGTGGAATCGTACGCGGCAACAACCTCGTTCTACCCGCAGGGGGCAGGCCGTGGTTGTAAAGCCGCTAAAGCGGCTACAACCACGCTCAGTCCGCCTGGCGACGCAGGAAGGCCGGAATATCCAGAGTGTCGATGCCGGAATCGGTCATCGCCTGGATGGTCCGGCTGCGACGGCTGGTCATCACGCTGGGCAGTTCCTCGCTATTGCCGTTCACCATCATCGGCGCATCGTCGGTGCCGGTGCGGATGATCTGCATCGGTTTCTGGCTCTGCCGGGCAACCGGGTTGCCCAGGCCGGTGGCGACCATGGTGACGCGCAGCGCGTCTTCCATGGTGTCGTCGAGCACCTGGCCGACGATGACGGTGGCCTCTTCCGCGGTGAAACCCTTGATGGTGTTCATCACTTCGTGGATTTCCTTCATCTTGACGGTCGACGAAGCGGTGATGTTGACCAGTACGCCGCGCGCGCCCGCGAGATTGACGTCTTCCAGCAGCGGGCTGGCGACAGCCTGCTCGGCGGCGATGCGTGCGCGGTTCTCGCCGCTGGCCTGCGCCGAGCCCATCATGGCCATGCCCATTTCGCTCATCACGGTCCGCACGTCGGCGAAGTCGACGTTCACCAGGCCGGGGCAGTTGATGACTTCGGCGATGCCGCCGACGGCGCCATGCAGCACGTTGTTGGCGGCCTTGAAGGCGTCGAGCATGGAGACGTCGTCGCCCAGCACCTGCATCAGCTTCTCGTTGGGGATGATGATCAGCGAATCGACATGGCGGGACAGTGCCTCGATACCGGCATTGGCCGCGCGGACGCGCTTGCCTTCGAACATGAAGGGCTTGGTGACGACTGCCACCGTGAGGATGCCAAGTTCCTTGGCAACCTCGGCTACCACCGGCGCCGCACCGGTGCCCGTACCGCCACCCATGCCGGCGGTGATGAACAGCATGTCCGCCCCGTCGATCAGTTCGGCAATGCGCTCGCGGTCTTCCAGCGCGGCTTCGCGGCCGACATCCGGATTGGCGCCGGCGCCCAGGCCCTTGGTCACACCGTTGCCCAGTTGCAGCTGCAGCTTGGCCTGGTTGCGCTTCAGGGCCTGCGCGTCGGTATTGATGGCGATGAATTCCACGCCATTCAATCCGGAGCTGATCATGTGATCGACCGCATTGCCACCACAACCACCCACGCCGATGACCTTGATCACTGCGTCCTGGGTGTCTACATCCATCAGTTCAAACATATTGCTTCCTCCTTTTTGCCCAATCAAAAACCACACTCGAAAACCCTTTGGCGTGTTTGCCTCGATGTACCGATACACCCGACACCACCGCCAAATACCGTTTCAACGTCGTTCGCACGGCGTCAAAAATTCCCCTTGAACCAGCTCTTCATGCGTTCAAAAATGTCCTTGAAGTTGCCGCTGGACAACTTCGGCGCATCGCGCCCGCGCGCTTCCAGGCCCGCCATCAACAGGCCCATGCAAGTGGCATAGCGCGGATTGCGCATGACGTCCGACAGAGCGCCTTCATAACGCGGCCAGCCCATCCGCACCGGCATGTGGAAGACCTCTTCGCCGAGCTCGACCATGCCCTGCATCGCCGCCGAGCCGCCGGTAATGACGATGCCGGACGACAGCAGTTCTTCGAATCCGCTGCGGCGCAATTCAGCCTGCACCAGCGAATACAACTCTTCCATGCGCGGCTCGATGAATTCGGCCAGCGTCTGGCGCGACAGCGTACGCGGCGGACGGTCGCCGATGCCGGGCACCTCGATCATGTCGCGCGCGTCGGCCAGTTGGCGCAAGGCGCAGCCGTATTGCACCTTGATGTCCTCGGCCTCTTTCGGCGGGGTGCGCAGCGCCACCGCGATGTCGTTGTTGACCTGGTCGCCCGCCACCGGAATCACCGCGGTATGGCGGATGGCACCGTTGGTGAACACCGCGATGTCGGTGGTGCCGCCGCCGATATCCACGAGACACACGCCGAGTTCCTTCTCGTCCTCGGTCAGCACCGCCATCGCCGAAGCCAGCGGCTGCAGCACCAGGTCGGCCACTTCGATCCCGCAGCGGCGTACGCATTTGATGATGTTCTGCGCTGCCGACACCGCGCCGGTGACGATGTGCACCTTCACTTCCAGGCGCACCGCGCTCATGCCGAGCGGGTCGCGTACGTCTTCCTGGCCGTCGACGATGAATTCCTGCGGGATGGTGTGCAGGATCTGCTGGTCGGTCGGGATGTTCACCGCACGCGCGGTTTCCACCACGCGGTCGACGTCCATCTGGCTGATTTCCTTGTCCTTGATGGCGAACATGCCGTGCGAGTTGAAGCTCTTGATGTGGCTGCCGGCGATGCCGGTGTACACCTCGCGGATCTTGCAGTCGGCCATCAGCTCGGCTTCTTCCAGCGCGCGCTGGATGGCGTTGACGGTGGCTTCGATGTTGACCACCACGCCACGGCGCAGGCCGCGCGATGGATGCGTGCCCATGCCGATGACCTCGAGCATGCCCTCGTCGTTGATCTCGGCAACGATGCAGACGATCTTGGACGTGCCGATGTCGAGACCGACGACGAGGTTTTTGGGATCTCTTGGCTTACTCATGTTGCGGTGCACTCATGTTTCACTCGATTTAAAAGGGGTCACGCCGTTCGGCATGCGCACGGCGAAGCCGTCGGTGTAGCGCAGGTCAACCATCAGCGGGGTGGGAGGGGTGGCCGCAACCTGCCCGTCCTTTGCCGGCTGCGGGCCGAACAGGCGCGGATACAGGGCGACGAAACGCGCCAGCCGCTTGTCGGTCTGCATCCGGCCAAGCGCCAGTTGCATGCCGTTGTCGAGACGCACACGCCAGGCGCGGCGCGGTGACAAACGCAGTTCGTCTATCGTCATGCCCAGGGGAGCCAGTGCCGCCTGATAGCGGCGGTAAGTCGCGACCACTTCGGTGCTGCTGCCGTCGGGGCCGACGAGACGCGGCAGCTTGGTGGACACGGCGGCGCCAAACACTTCGCCGGTCTCGCTCACGAGGGCGTCGTCGTTCCAGCGGGCAAACGGCACATGCTCGGTGAGCGAGACCACCAGGGTGTCGGGCCAGCGGCGCTCCACGCGCGCTTCGCGCACCCAAGGCAGCTTTTCCAGGCTGTTGCGTACATGCTCGAGATCCACCGTGAAGAAGGTCCCGCGTACCTGACGCTCGGCCACTAGGCGGATCTGTTCCTCGGTGACGTGCGCGACCGGCGTTTTCACCTCGATGGTGTGCAGGGCAAACCACGGCTGCGCCGCCACCCAGCTGGCGGCGCCGTAGGCCAGCAGGCCGAGCGCGCCCCATGTCAGCACACGGGCAACCTGCGACAGCGGATGGGCGGTGAGTTCCGGAGACGTCACAGCGTCTGCTCCAGTATCTTCATGCACAGGGCGTCGAAATCCAGGCCGGCGACGCGCGCGGCCATCGGCACCAGGCTGTGGTCGGTCATGCCGGGCGAGGTATTCACCTCCAGCAGGTAGGGGTTGCCGAGGCTGTCCAGCATGACGTCGACCCGCCCCCAGCCGCGCCCGCCGACCAGGCGGAAAGCGTCGAGCGCCAATTTCCGCAACGCCATTTCCTGCATCTCCGGGAGCCCCGCCGGGCAGTGATATTGGGTATCGTTGCGCAGGTATTTGGCTTCGAAGTCGTAGAAGGCCTTGTCTTTCGCGGGCTCCAGGCGGATCAGCGGCAGGGCGGCCTCGCCGAGGATGCCGACGGTGAATTCGGCGCCGTCGATGAACTTCTCGGCCAGCACCAAGGTATCGTGTTCGGCGGCGGTCTCATAAGCCGCCTTCAGCGTACCCGGTTCGGTCACCTTGCTCATGCCGATGCTCGACCCCTCACGGGCGGGCTTCACGAAAATGGGCAGGCCCAGCTTCTTTTCCGCTGCGACAAAATCGCTGGCCGCGGTGAGGATGTCCCAGTCGGCCGTCGGCAGCCCGGCGGCGCGCCACAACAGCTTGGTACGCCACTTGTCCATGCCGATGGCCGACGCCATCACGCCGCTGCCGGTATAGGGAATGCCCAGCAGCTCGAGTGCGCCCTGCATGCACCCGTCCTCGCCGTAGCGCCCGTGCAGCGCGATGAAGACCCGGTCGAACTCACCTGTGATGAGATCTCCGAGATTGCGGTTCGCCGGATCGAATGCGTGCGCATCGACCCCCTGTCGGGTCAGCGCAGCCAGCACCGCTGCGCCGCTATTGAGCGACACCGGCCGTTCCGCCGACGTGCCGCCCAGCATCACGGCGACTTTTCCGAATGCCTTCGCCGATTCGATCGTGCTCACAGACGTTCTCCAATAATTCTCACTTCGCGGATCAACCGCACATTGGTGCGCGTCTCCACGGTCTCTTCCACATGCTCGATCAGTCGCTCGATGTCGGCTGCCGTGGCGTTGCCTGTATTGACGATGAAGTTGGCATGCTTGGTCGACACCTGCGCGCCACCGATCCTGAAACCCTTGAGGCCACAGGTCTCGACCAGACGGGCCGCATAGTCGCCAGGGGGATTGCGGAACACCGAACCGGCGTTGGGCAGACTCAACGGCTGCGAGGCAATGCGTTGTTTCAGCAAGTCCTTGATGGTTTCGCGCGAAGCCGCGCCATCGCCACGCGCCAGGCGGAACCAGCCGCCGATGAACCATTCCTGATGCGGAAGCTTCAGCGCGACATGGCGGTAGCCGGTCACATATTCATCCGGCAACCGTTCGTTCAACTGGCCATCACGATCCAGGGTTTGTACCTGCACCAGCTTGTCCCAGGTTTCGCTGCCGTAGCAGCCGGCGTTCATGGCGATCGCACCGCCGACGGTGCCAGGAATGCCGGCCCAGAACTCGCCGCCGACGAGATCGTGGTTGGCGGCAAAACGTGCCAGCTTGGGCGAGGCGACGCCTGCCTGGGCGTACACCAAGGCGGTGTCGACATCCGCCGGCGCCGGCGGCAAGCCATGCGTACGGCTTTCGATAGCCAGCTTTCTCAGCACGCCGTGCAGCAAGATCACCACGCCGGCGACCCCGCCGTCACGCACCAGCAGATTGCTGCCCAAACCCACCATGTGAACGCTTTCGTGCGCCGGGACCGAACGGATCAGCCAGGTCAGGTCCTCGAGATCGGCCGGAATGTAGACGCGTTGCGCGGCACCGCCGGCGCGCCACGACACATGCTTCTTCATCGGTTCGTTGTAGAGGAAGTGCCCGCGCAGGACGGGTGCGCCCCCGCCCGCCATGTCGACTTCGCTCATGCGATAGTCATGCCGCATGGGTTGTCCTCCCGGCGGATTCCGAACCCAATGTAGGCGCCACCTGGCCGATACTGCCGGCGCCCATCACCAGCACCACGTCGCCCGCCTGCGCGAGATCGCGCACCGTGGCGGACACATCGGCCACGTTTTCCACGAACACCGGCTCGACCTTGCCCGCCACGCGGACCGCGCGCGCCAGCGCACGGCCATCGGCCGCCACGATGGGGGCCTCGCCTGCCGGGTACACCTCGGTCAACACCAGCACGTCGGTTTCCGACAGCACTTTCACGAAATCCTCGAAGCAGTCGCGGGTGCGCGTGAAACGGTGCGGCTGGAACACCAGCACCAGACGCCGGCCTGGAAAGGCACCGCGCGCTGCGGCGAGCGTGGCGGCCATCTCCACCGGGTGATGGCCGTAGTCGTCGACCAGGCAATACTTCCCGCCATCCTTCGCGGACAACTCGCCGTAACGCTGGAAGCGGCGTCCCACGCCATGGAACTCGGCAAGCGCCTTGACGATGGCGGCATCGTCGGCACCGACTTCGCTCGCCACGGCAATCGCCGCCAGCGCATTCAGCACGTTGTGCATGCCCGGGTGATTCAGCATCACGTCGAGATCGGCCATGCCTTCGCGCTTGACCGTGAAACGCATCTGGCCGCGTTCGAAGCGCGGATTGACCGCACGCACCTGCGCCGCCTCGTCGAAGCCGTAGGTGGTGATTGGCTTGGTGATGCGCGGCAGGATCTCGCGCACGTGCGGATCGTCGATGCACAGCACCGCCATACCGTAGAAGGGAAGCCGCTGGCAGAAATCGACGAAGGCGGTTTTCAGGCGCTCGAAATCATGGCCATAGGTATCCATGTGATCGGCGTCGATGTTGGTGACGATCGCGATCACCGGCGTGAGATAGAGAAAGGACGCGTCGGACTCGTCGGCCTCGGCCACCAGGAAATCGCCCTTGCCGAGCCGCGCGTTGGTGCCGGCCGCGGTGAGCTTGCCGCCGATCACGTAGGTCGGGTCCATGCCCGCCTCGCCGAGGATGCTGGCGACCAGGCTGGTGGTGGTGGTCTTGCCGTGGGTGCCGGCGATCGCAATGCCGCGCTGCAGCCGCATCAATTCAGCCAGCATCAGCGCGCGCGGCACGATGGGAATTTTCTTCTCGCGCGCGGCGATGACCTCGGGATTGTCTTCCTGTACTGCGGTCGAAGTGACGACGGCATCGGCGTCGATGATGTTCTCCGCCGCATGGCCGCGATGGATGCGTGCGCCCAGGCCGGCCAGCCGCTGCGTCACCGCGTTGTCGGCCAGGTCAGAGCCCGACACGCTATAACCCAGGTTCAGCAGCACTTCGGCGATGCCGCTCATGCCGACTCCGCCGATGCCCACGAAATGGATGTGTTTGACGGCATGCTTCATCAGCCGCGACCTCCCTTGCCACCGCCCGATGTGGACATCCGGCGCCCCTCGCGGCCGGTCGCATCCCGCAAGCGGGATCCCTGCTCCCTGCTCGGATCGACCATGCCCACGAAATGGACGGATTTGATGGCGTGTTTCATTTGGCAAGTGCCTCGCAAATATCGGCGACGCGAGCCGTCGCATCGGGCTTGGCCAGTTGCCGGGCCTTGTCCGACATGACGGCGAGCGTCGCGCGGTCGAGGCTTCCGATCAGTGCGGCCAGTTTTTCCGCACTCAGGTCCTTTTGTTGCATCAGCCAGGCCGCGCCGGCCTCGCTGAGGAATTCGGCGTTGCCCGTCTGGTGGTCGTCCACCGCAAAGGGGAAGGGCACCAGCACCGCGGGTACGCCGGCACAAGCCAGTTCGGCCACGGTCATCGCACCGGCACGGCAGATGGCGAAATCGCAGTCGCGGTAGGCGGCTGCCATGTCCTCGATGTAATCGCGCACCTCGGCCTCGACGCCGGCGGCGGCATAGTTCGCACGCAGCGCGTCCAGGTGCTGACGGCCGGACTGATGGACGACATGCGGGCGCTGGTCCGCAGGCAGCAGGGCCAACGCCTGCGGGACCCGTTCGTTCAGGGCCTGGGCGCCGAGGCTGCCGCCGACCACCAGCAGGCGCAGCGGTCCGCTGTGCGCCATCGGCGTGGCGGCGGCAATGTCGGTGCGCACCGGGTTACCCACCCACTCGGTCGTCACACGACGACATGGGATCGGTTTGTCGTGCGCATGAGTGAACACCTTGGGAAAAGCCGTCAGCACACGGTCTGCAAGACAAGCCAGCATGCGGTTGGTAAGACCGCCGATCGAATTCTGTTCGTGAATGACCAGGGGCCGGTTGAGCAGGCTCGCCATCACGCCGCCGGGGAAAGCGGTATAGCCGCCCATGCCAAGCACGACATCAGGGCGGCGCTTGAGGATGGCGACGAGGCTCTGCCAGAAGGCGACCAGCAGGGTGGCCGGCAACAGCAGCTTTTTCAGCAGGCCCTTGCCACGCACGCCCCCCATGCTGACCCACACCATGTCGATGCCCGCCGCCGGAACTACGCGCGCTTCCAGCCCGGCGCGCGTACCAAGCCAGAATACCTCCCAGCCGCGCGCGCGCAGCGCGTCGGCCACCGCAAGCGCCGGGTAGACGTGACCGCCGGTGCCGCCGGCCATGACCATGAGCGTACGGTTCAGGGCGGCCATCAGAAGGTTTTCCCCCGCATCATCTGGCGGTGTTCCCAGTCGATGCGCAACAGGATGGCGACCGCCAGGCAGTTGGCGATGATGCCGCTGCCGCCGAACGACAGGAAAGGCAGCGTGAGGCCCTTGGTGGGCAGGAGGCCGACGTTCACGCCCATGTTGATGAGCGCCTGCACGCCGATCCATATCCCGATACCCTGCGCCACCAGCGCGCAGAAATTGCGCTCGAGCTGGGCTGCACGGTGGCCGATCAGGAAGGCCTTGACGATGAGCCAGCCAAACAGACCGATTACCACGGCGACGCCGACGAAACCGAACTCCTCGGCGATCACCGCCATCAGGAAATCGGTGTGCGCCTCCGGCAGGTAGAACAGTTTTTCGATGCTGCCGCCCAGGCCCAGGCCCAGCCACTCGCCACGACCGAAGGCGATCAGAGCGTGCGACAGCTGGTAACCCTTGCCATACGGGTCGGCGAACGGATCCATGAAGCCGAGCACTCGCTGCAGGCGATACGGCGAGGTCAGGATCAGGAGGGCAAACCCGATCAGCAGCACGACCACCAGTCCGGCGAATACCTTCCAGTTGAGGCCACCGAGAAACAGAATGCCCATGGCGATCGAGACGATGACGACGAAGGCGCCGAAATCCGGCTCGCGCAGCAGCAGGGCACCGGCCAGCATCATCACCGCGGCCATCGGCAGAAACCCCTTCTTGAAGTCATGCATGAAGGCGGCCTTGCGCGTGGTGTAGTCGGCCGCATACAACACGGCAAGGAACTTCATCAGTTCCGAAGGCTGCAGATTGGCAAAACCGAGCGGAATCCAGCGCCGGCTGCCGTTGACCTCTCGACCGATATGCGGGATCAGCACGACCACCAGCAACAGCAGGCCGGCCAGAAAGAGATAGGGAGCCGCCTGCTGCCACACTCGCATCGGCACCCGGAATGCGGCAATGCCGACCCCGACGCCCATGGCGATGAAGATGCCCTGCCGCAGCAGGTAGTACTCGCCATTGTGGTGGGTATAGCGAGCGGCTTCGGCGATCGCAATCGACGCAGAATAGACCATCACCAGGCCGATCGCCAGCAGGCCCATGGCCAGCCACAACAGGCTGAAATCGAGCTCGGCACTGGGTTTGGGCGCGCGCGCGGCATAGAGCATCAGTTCGCCGCCCTTTCAGCCGCCAGCTTGTTCACAGCGGCGGCGAACACTTCGGCGCGATGAACGTAGTTGCGGAACATATCGAAGCTGGCGCAGGCAGGCGACAGCAGGACGGCATCGCCGGGATGGGCGAGGCGCTGCGCCTGGCCTACCGCATCGGCAAGACTCGTGGCCGCATAAACGTCGACGCCGCAGCCTGCGATGGCGGCATCGATCAGCGAGGCGTCGCGCCCGATCAGCACCACGGCCCGGGCATTGGCTTCCACGGCCGCCTTGAGCGGGCTGAAATCCTGCCCCTTACCGTCGCCGCCCAGGATCACCACCGCCTTGCGATTGCCCATGCCATACAGCGCGGCCTCGGTGGCGCCGACATTGGTGCCTTTCGAGTCGTCGTAGTAGGTCACCCCCTCAATCTCGGCGACCTTTTCCACTCGGTGCGGCAGCCCCTTGAAATGCAACAGACCGCGCAACAAGGCCTCCATCGGTAAATCCAGCGCGCGAGTCAGCGCCAGGGCCGCCAGCGCATTGGCCGCGTTGTGCAGCCCGGCCACCGGCAGCGCGGACAAGGGCATCAGCATGTCGCCGCCCAGGCAGAGCTCGTCCTCGCACAAACCGAAGTTCTCGCCCTTCGGGCAGCGATCCAGACCGAAGCTGACCACATGACGGCCGGGTCGTGCCATGGCGAGGCTGCGTGCATCGTCGCGGTTCACCACCTGCACGCCATCGCCGCCATAGATGCGTGCCTTGGCAGCGGCGTAGGCGTCCATGTCGGGATAGCGATCCATGTGGTCTTCCGACACGTTGAGCACCGTGGCGGCATCGGCGTTGAGGCTGGTGGTCGTCTCGAGCTGGAAGCTCGACAATTCCAGCACCCACACCTGGGGCGCAGGGGCCATGCCCTGTTCGATTTCGACCAGCGCATCCAGCACCGGCAGGCCGATATTGCCGGCCACGCAAGTAGTCAGTCCAGCCGTGCGGCACATGTCGCCGCACATCGAGGTGACGGTGCTCTTGCCGTTGCTGCCGGTGATGGCGATCACCCGCATCGGGCCGCTGGAATCGGCCGACGCGGCACGCTCGATATTGAGTGCATGGATCGCGCGGGCGAACAGTTCCACATCACCCACCACCTCGACGCCTGCAGCGACGGCACGCGCGACGGCCGGTTCGGCCAGCGGCACACCCGGGCTGAGCACCAGCATGTCGGCCGCCAGTAGGCGGGCATCGTCGAACGGACCGGTGAAGAGCGGCACCTGCGGCAGCCATTCCGCCAGGCGCGCAGCATGCGGCGGCGTCGCGCGGCTGTCGGCCACGCTCACCTGCGCGCCGCGCGCCGCCAGCCAGCGGGTGCATGACAGCCCGGTGTCGCCGAGGCCGAGCACCAGGATCTGCTTGCCGGAAAGATTCAGGCTGTCGTAGTTCATCTCAGCTTCAGGCTCGACAGACCGATCAGTACCAACATCATGCTGATGATCCAGAATCGCACGACCACCTGATTTTCCTTCCAGCCTTTCAGCTCGTAGTGATGGTGGATCGGCGCCATGCGGAACACGCGTTTGCCGGTGAGCTTGAACGAGGCGACCTGTACCATGACCGACAGGGTTTCCACCACGAACACGCCGCACATGATGAAGAGGATGATCTCCTGCCGCACGATGACGGCGACCACGCCGAGGGCGGCACCCAGCGCCAGCGCACCGACGTCGCCCATGAACACTTCCGCCGGATAGGCGTTGAACCACAGGAAGGCCAGTCCCGCACCCGCCATCGCCGAACAGAACACCGCGAGCTCGCCCGCACCGGGCACGTGCGGCAGGCCGAGGTATTTCGAGAACACCGCGTTGCCCGCGACATAGGCAAAGATCGCCAGGGCGGATGCCACCATCACGGTCGGCAGGATCGCCAGGCCATCGAGGCCGTCGGTCAGGTTGACCGCATTGCTGGAGCCGACGATGACGAAATAGGTCAGCGCGATGAAGCCCGCCGCCGACAACGGAACCGTGGCGTGCTTGAGAAAGGGAATGATGAGTTCGGTGTGCGCCGGCAGGCTGGCGCTGTGCCACAGATAGGCCGCGACCGCGAGGCCGATCACCGACTGCCAGAAGTATTTCCAGCGCGAAGGCAGGCCGCGCGAGTTCTTCTCGACAACCTTGCGCCAGTCGTCGACCCAGCCGATGACGCCGAAGCCCAGCAGGGTGAGCAAGGCCACCCAGACATAATCGTTGGACAGATCCGCCCACAGCAGCGTGGTCACGCTGACCGAGACCAGGATCAGCGCGCCGCCCATGGTCGGCGTGCCGGCCTTGACCAGATGGGTTTGCGGGCCGTCGCTGCGCACCGACTGGCCGATTTTCAGCGCAGTGAGCTTGCGGATCACGGCCGGGCCGACGATGAAGGAGATCGTCAGCGCGGTGAGCGTGGCCAGCACGGCGCGCAGCGTCAGGTAATTGAAGACGTTGAATGCCCGAACGTCCTGGCCCAGATGCTGAAACAGCCACAGGAGCATGTCAGTGTCCCTCGTGCCCCGGCTGCGAAGGTGCCGGGTCTTCCATAAAACTGTTGACCACGCGTTCCATCTGCATGAAACGCGAGCCTTTCACCAGAACAGTGGTGTCGGGCATGAGTGCGTTTTCGAGTTCGGCAAGCAGTTCCTGGATACGTTCGAAATGCATTGCACCGGCGCCGAAGGCCCCGACGGTTTCCTTCGTCAGTTCGCCCAGCGCCAGCAATCTGTCCACCCCCGCCACGCGCGCCGCCTGCCCGATCTGAGCGTGCATCGCCGCGGCGTCGCTGCCCAGTTCGCCCATGTCGCCCAGCACCAGCACTTTCTTGCCGGCCTGCTGCGCCAGCACAGCCAATGCGGCCTTAACCGAATCGGGATTGGCGTTGTAGGTGTCGTCGATGAAGGTGCTGCCGTGCAGTGCGGGCTTCTTCTGCAGGCGCCCCTTGACGCCGCCGAATCCCGACAGCCCGGCGACGATGCTGCGGTGGCTGATGTCGAGTGCAAAGGCGGCGGCCGCCGCGGCGAGCGCATTCATCGCGTTGTGCTCGCCCGGCACCTGCAGGGCGACGTCCAGGGTCGCATTGGGCAGCGTGAGGGTCAGCGCCGAGCCGAAGTCGCCGGGCTGGTAGTGCCCGCGTACGGCTGCCGGCTGGCGAAGACCGAAATCAATCACGCAGCGGCGTGCATTGGCTTCGCGCCACAGCCCGGCATGCGGGTCGTCAGCGTTGAACACCGCGATGCCCGTGTCCGATAGGCCATTGAATATTTCGCCCTTGGCGCGGGCGATATTCTCGATCGACCCGAGAAAGCCGATGTGCGCGGACAGCGCATTGTTGACCACCGCCACATCGGGTCTGGCCAGACGGGTCAGGTAATCGATTTCGCCCGCATGGTTCATGCCCATTTCCAGTACGGCGTATTGATGTGTCTCGCGCAGGCGCAGCAGCATCAGCGGCAGGCCGATGTCGTTGTTGAGATTGCCTTCGGTACGGAGCACGGCGGTATCCGATCCGGCTTCCGCCCGCAGGATCGCCGCCAACATTTCCTTGACCGTGGTCTTGCCGTTGCTGCCGGTGATGGCGACAACCGGAACGGCGAAGCGCTGGCGCCAGGCGGCCGCCAGCCTGCCCAATGCCAGGCGGGTATCGTCGACACGGATGGTGGCGGTCACATCGGGTGCCTGAGCCGGGTCGAGCACCACGCCGACCGCACCCTGCCCCAGGGCCTGGGCGGCAAACCTGCCGCCATCGAATTTCTCGCCGCGCAACGCGATGAAGAGATCGCCCGGCCGGATCGTCCGGCTGTCGGTGGAGATGCGCAGCACCTCGGCATCCTCACCCGCAAACGGTACGCCCAGCATGGCGGCGGCTTCGGAAAGACGCATCATGTCCACGCCTCCGTCAGGTTTGCCCCATAGCCGATTGCAGCACGTCGGCGCAGGTGGCCATTCGCGGTGCTCGCAACTGCGCAGGCTCGGTCGCTCATGTCCACGCCTCCAGTGCCTTCTTCGCCACGGCCACGTCGGAGAACGGCAGGCGCTCGCCCGCAACTTCCTGGTAGTCCTCATGGCCCTTGCCGGCGATCAGCACTACATCGCCTTGATGCGCACCGCCGATGGCCTCGAAGATGGCGCGCGCGCGGTCGGGCTCGATGTGCGGCTTGCCGCTCATCCCGGCGAGAATGTCTTGAATGATGTGATGCGGGTCTTCGTTGCGCGGGTTGTCGCTGGTGACCCAGATCTCATCCGCGCCTTTGGCGGTGGCCTGCCCCATCAACGGACGCTTGCCCTTGTCGCGATTGCCGCCGCAGCCGAAGACGCAAATCAGGCGCCCGCCGCCGGCGATTTCACGCAGCGTGGCCAGCACTTTTTCCAGCGCATCGGGCGTATGGGCATAATCCACGACCACCAGAGGATGCACATCGCCACCAAGCGTCTGCATCCGTCCCGGCGGCGGCGTGACATGGGCCAATGCCTGGCAGGCATCGTCCAGCTTCACGTCCGAAACCAGCAAGGTGGTGAGCACGGCCAGCAGGTTGGCTGCATTGAAACGCCCCAGCAGTGGCACATCGAACTCGGCATTGCCCCAGTCGGTATGAACCCGCAGGTGCACGCCAGCCTGGGATAGTTGCAATTTTTCCGCTACCACCGCACCGCGCTGGAATCCGTATCCTGCGACGCGCGCGGGCCGGGTTTCGCTTTCCAGCCGCCGCCCGAACTCGTCGTCGACGTTGACCACGACCCATTGCAGCCCGGGCCAGCTGAACAGCCGGGCCTTGGCGTCGGCATAGTTCTCCATGCTGCCGTGGTAATCGAGGTGGTCGCGCGACAGATTGGTCAGCACGGCGACATTGAAGCGTGTGCCGTTGACACGGCCCTGCGCGAGCCCGTGCGACGAGACTTCCATTGCACAGGCGACCGCGCCCTGCTGCCGGTACGCCGCAAGGCGCTGCTGCAATTCGATGGCGTCGGGCGTGGTGTTGAGTGCGGGTGTCAGCGTGCCAGGCTTGCCTCCGACAGGCGGAAAGCCGTTGCCGACGGTGCCGACGACGGCCGCCTTGCGCCCCAGTTGCGTGAAGGCTTGTGCCACCCAGTGCGCCACCGAGGTCTTGCCGTTGGTGCCGGTGACGCCGACCATGTGCAGCGCGCGCGAAGGCTCGCCGTACACGTGCGCGGCGATTTCGCCGATGCGGGTCTTCAGACCGACCACGCCGGCGTTGGGGATGTCCAGTGCCGGATCCCACTGGTAATGGTCCGCTTCCCACAACACGCCGTCGACACGCCGAGCCACGGCTTGCGCGATGAAATCACGTCCGTCGCGCGCCTCGCCGGGATAAGCGGCGAACACGGTGCCAGGCATGGCCTTGCGGCTGTCGCTGGTGAGTTCGCCGACGGCGATCCCGAGCCGCTCCAGAATATGCGGCACCGTCTCGTGGATAGCCTGGGATGCGGCCAGGCCGGAAACGGGATGCGAGCCGGCCGTCGCCATCACGCGCCCCCCTTGGCCGACACGGCATTCTCGGTCATCTTCGTTTCGGTTTCCGGCGCATCGGGCGGCAACCCGAGCAGGCGCAGGCTCGCTGCCATGACCTGCGCGAAGACAGGTCCTGCGACACTGCCGCCGTAATACACGCCATCCGACGGCTCGTCGATCGCCACACCGATGATGAGACGCGGATTCGACGCCGGCGCCATGCCGACGAAGGAGGCCAGATAACGGTCCGGTGCGTAATGGCCATTGACGAGCTTGTGTGCGGTACCGGTTTTGCCAGCCACGCGATAACCCGGCACCCGGGTCAATGTCCCGGTACCGCCTTCCTGAGTCACGGTCTCCATCATCGCGCGCACTTCCCGTGCCACGGCCGGAGAGAACACCCGCTCGCCGACGATCTCCTGCGGCTCGCGCTTGAGGAAAGACAGCGGCATGACCTCGCCGTCGTTGGCAAACGCCATGTAGGCCCGGGTCAATTGCAGCAGGCTGACCGACAGTCCGTAGCCATACGCCATGGTGGCCTGTTCGACCGGCTTCCAGGTCGCCGGATCGCGCAGCCGTCCGGCAGTCTCACCCGGGAAGCCCGAACCCGGCAACTGGCCGAAGCCGGCGCGGTGAAGCACTTCCCAGTGTTGCTGTGGCGTCAACGTCATCGCCATTTTGGCGGCGCCGACATTGCTCGATATCTGGATGATCTGCGTCACCGTCAGGTGATCGTGGTGATGCTCATCGTGCACCAGCTTGTTTCCGACGCGGAAGTTGTCCGGCGTTTCGATCACGCTGTCCGGACGGAACAGGCCCCGCTCCAGTACCGCTGCCGCGACGAAGGGCTTGACGGTGGACCCCGGTTCAAAGGTGTCGATCACCGCACGGTTGCGCATCAGGTCCGGCTTGTAGTTCTGGCGGTTGTTGGGATTGAAAACCGGTTGGTTCACCAGCGCGAGGATCTCGCCGGTCTTGGCGTCGAGCACCACGATGCTGCCGCCCTTGGCTTTGTGCTTCTCGATTGCCGCCGCCAGCTCACGGTGTGCCAGATACTGGATCTTGAGATCGAGCGACAGGGTCAGGTTGCCGCCCATCTGCGCGGTCTTGATCGGCGCCAGATCGCGAATGGTGTTGCCGTGACGGTCACGCAGGATCTGGCGCTCGCCCGCGCGCCCAGCCAGCCAGTCCTGGTAGGCACGCTCGACGCCTTCCTGCCCTTTGTCGTCCACATTGGTGAAACCCACCACCTGGGCAGTGACCGCACCCGCCGGATAGTAACGGCGGTATTCGCGCCGCAGCGTCAGGCCCGGCAACCCCATGGCGGCGATCTTGACGGCCTGCTCCGGAGTAACGGGGCGGCGCACGCTGAATTCGCCGCGCGTTTTGTGCGCCAGGATTTTTGTCAGCTCCGACGGCGAGATCTCGAGCACTCTGGCCAAATGCGCGCGCTGGTCTGCCGACAGATTGAGTTCGGTCGCGCGCGCCCACAGGGACTCGACTGGCGTACTGATCGCCAGCAACTGACCGTAGCGGTCGGTCACCTGCCCACGGTGCGCCGGCAGCGTAAGGTTGCGATTGGCCACCGCATCGCCCTTGCCCTGCAAATAATCGGTATTGAGGCCTTGCAGATAGAACGCCCGTCCGGCCACCACCGTCAACCCGGCAAGCAGCAGACCGCCCACCGTCGCCATGCGCCAGGGAGCGAGATTCAGCTTGAGCAGTTTGCGCGAATGGTAGTTCATGGCGCGTTCGTCAGCGTTTCGATGCGCACACGATCATGCGGCGGCGCAATCAGGCCCAGCCGGGTCCTTGCAAGCGTATCGACCCGTGCCGGATTGGCCCAGGTGCCTTGCTCCAGCTGCAATTGCCCCCATTGTTCATCCAGCACGCGCGCCTCTTTTTTCAAGCGCTCCAGCTCGACAAAATACGTGCGTGCGCGGTGCTGCGCCTGGATCACCGCCAGCGCACACGCCACCAGCACCAACGCGAGGACGACGTTGAGACGGCTCATGTCGTTTCGCCCATACGCTCCGCCACCCGCAATACGGCGCTACGCGCACGCGGGTTGACCGCGATTTCGGCATCGCTTGCATGCTGGGCACGACCCACGCGCTTCAGGCGCCCCGGTTTCAGCATGGCAGCCGGTATCGGCAGCCGGCGCGGCGCCTGTTCACCCTGCGACTCGTCGCGCATGAAACGCTTGACGATGCGATCTTCGAGCGAATGGAAACTGATGACGACAAGCCGGCCGCCGGGCTGCAGCCTGTCCACGCATTGCGGCAACACGATGCTCAGTTCTTCAAGCTCGCGGTTGAGATAAATCCGTATAGCCTGGAAGCTGCGGGTTGCCGGGTGTTGCCCCGGTTCGCGCTTCTTGACCGTTGCGGCGATGAGATTCGCCAGCTGCCCGGTGCTGCGGATGGCCTCTTTTTGCCGTGCCGCAACAAGCGCGCGCGCAATCGATTTAGCAAACCGCTCTTCCCCATAGGTGCGGATGACTTCACTGATCTCCTCCTCTGCCGCCGTCGCCAGCCAGTCTGCAGCCGACAGCCCACTCCCCGGATCCATGCGCATGTCGAGCGGGGCATCGAAGCGAAAACTGAATCCACGCGTCGCATCGTCGAGTTGCGGAGACGACACGCCGATATCCAGCAAAATCCCGTCCACCTGCCCTATGCCCAATTCATCCAGCACCGCGCCCAAGCGCGAAAACGTACTCTGTACCAGCGTCAGCCGGACGTCCTTTAGGGTGCGGCCAACGTGAATGGCATCGGGGTCGCGATCCAGCGCGACCAGACGCCCCCGCGCGCCCAACTGCGCCAGGATCAGCCGGCTATGGCCGCCGCGTCCGAATGTCGCGTCGACATACACGCCATCGGGCTTGATCGCCAGCGCCGCCACCGCCTCCTGTGCCAGCACCGGCACATGGGCGGGCTCCATCACAACGTAAATCCCTCCAATTCGGGCGGCAGCACGTCGTCGCTGAAACTCAGCGCCTGCGACACCTGCGCTTCCCAACGCGCCTCGTTCCATAACTCAATCTTGCTGCCCTGTCCCACCAGCACGACGTTCTTGTCGAGCTCGGCAAACTTGCGCAGCATGGGCGGCAGCAGCACACGGCCGGCGCCGTCCATGTCCATGTCGTGTGCATAGCCGACAAGCAATTGTTTGAGGCTGCGGGTACGGGGATTGAAATCGGACAAGCCGTTGAGCTTCTTTTCGATCGGTTCCCACTCGGGCAAGGGATAGAGCAGCAGGCACTGGCTGGGATCGGCCGTGATCACCACGCGACCGCCTCCGTTCACCAGAAGGGCGTCGCGATAGCGCGCCGGCACCACGAGCCGGTTCTTGCTATCCAGACTGACCGTTGCGACCCCCCGAAACATACTCCCCCCAGTTTTTTGAAACCCAATCCGGCTGAATTTGATTGTGATTGGACGGGCGCATTCTCCCACAACTCCCCACCAATCACCACTTGCACCCACTATAGGGGATAGTTTTGGGGGGGTCAAGCTGACAGACACAAAAAAACCCCTACGTCTCAAGGACTTAGGGGTGGTTTTGGGTTGTGGATAAGTTTCTGGAAAAACCGCCACTTAGCGGTCTTTTCTGCCTATGGTTTTAGGAAAAAAAGCTAAGTGGTTGAATTGAATGGAAAGTGGAAAAGCGGGCCGATAAGCCGGGTTCTGTCGTGGGCAACCATTCCTCTAGGCCGGCCATTGCTGGCCGGCTCAAGCCACCTACCCGCAGACTCAGCGAGCCGCTTCATCGCCTGCCTATTTGGTGTTGCTCCGGATGGAGGTTACCGCGTTTCACCGTAACTGAATACGCTCGTCTCTGTGGCCCTATTCCTCGCCTCGCGGCGTCCGGCCGTTAGCCGGCATCCTGCTCTGTGGAGCCCGGACTTTCCTCTCCCCCCCGCCCAACAGGCTAGAGGACAGCGGTTGCCTGACCTGCTTTTCCACTCCGAATTATAGAACTTTAACTTGACTGCATCCGCTAATTTGCTAATCCAAGGTATCCGGGGACAATCTTGCCCCCGCCAGGAGAGCCATCATGAGAAGACGACTGTATTTCATGGTGCCGGACGTGGCGAGCGCCCGACAGATCCACAACGAACTTCTGCTGGCCCGCATCGAGGATGGCCATATTCATGTTCTGGCCCGGGATGGCATCTCCCTACCCGGTCTGCACGAAGCCTCGATCCTTCAGAAAACCGATTTTGTCCACGGTGCCGAGACGGGATTGGCGGTCGGCGGCGGCATCGGCATTATCGCCGGGCTGGTTGCCGTGGTGTTTCCGCCTGCGGGCGTGGACCTGCAACTGGTGACCATCCTGCTCACGGCCTTGATCGGCGCAGCGTTCGGCGCCTGGGTCGCCAGCATGGTAGCCAGCGCCATTCCCAATTCGCGGCTGAAATCCTTCGAGTCGGCCATTGCCGCAGGGCGCATTCTGATGATGGTCGACGTACCGTCCGGGCGGGTCGATGAAATCAAGAAACTGATCGCCGCATACCACCCCGAAGCCTTGAGTTCCGGCATCGAACCCACCATCCCGGCGTTCCCGTAACGCCTCCCTCCCCGCGCGCAGCGCAATGCTGCGCGACATCTGGAAGCAGTCAGCAGCCAACGCTGACGCCGCTTCCGCCGCGGCAGACTTCCCCTGGTCTGCCGTTTTTTTTGTCAGACCACGCGCCAGCGGATCATCTCGCCGGCGCGCAGCGGGATCAGCGCCTCGTCGCCCAGCTCGAGACAAGCTGGGGCCATCCAGTTCTCACGGCGTAGCGTGATCGTGTCGGCATGGCGTGGCAAGCCGTAGAAATCTGCACCGTAGAAACTGGCGAAGGCTTCCAGACGATCGAGCGCACCGGCATCCTCGAACGCCTCGGCATACAGCTCGATCGCGGCATGCGCCGAATAGATGCCCGCGCAACCGCATGCGGCCTCCTTGGCGCCGACCGCATGTGGTGCGGAATCGGTGCCGAGAAAGAATTTCGGGTTGCCCGAGATGGCCGCCGCAACCAGTGCCTGGCGATGCTGTTCGCGCTTCAGTACCGGCAGGCAATACATGTGCGGGCGGATGCCGCCGCGGAACATGGCGTTGCGGTTATACAGCAAGTGGTGCACGGTGATCGTCGCGGCAACATTGGCCGGCGCCGTCGCCACGAACTCGGCAGCCTGACGTGTGGTGATGTGCTCCAGCACGATCTTCAGGCGCGGAAAATCGTTCATGAGCCGTATAAGGTGGCGCTCTATGAACACGGCTTCGCGGTCGAACACGTCGACCTCTGCATCGACCACTTCGCCATGCAACAGCAGCGGCATGCCCGCCTCCTCCATCGCCGCGATCGCCTGATAGGCCTTCGCCAGCTCGGTGACGCCGGAATCGGAATTCGTCGTCGCACCGGCCGGATAGTATTTGACGGCATGCACGAAGCCGCTGGCGCGCGCTCGGTGGATTTCGTCCGGCTGGGTGTTGTCGGTGAGATAAAGCGTCATCAAGGGATCGAATGCGGCGACTCCTGATGCTGCGAGCAGACGGTCGCGGTAGGCCGCGGCGTCGGCCACGTTCACCACCGGGGGTTTCAGATTGGGCATGGCGATGGCACGGCCGAACACGCGCGCGGTGTCGGGCAGCACGCTCCGCATGGCCGCCCCATCGCGGAAATGGATGTGCCAGTCGTCGGGCCGGGTGATCGTGAGGGTGTCGGTCATTCTGCGTCCTGCGGGTGCGGCTTGAGTGCCAGCGACATTTTATAGAGTTCGGCCTTGCTGCGCCCGGTGATCTGCGATGCCAGTTTGGCAGCAAGCGTCGGCGGCAGCGCACCCTGCAGGATGTCGAGCACGCGCATCGCTTCCGCATCGACCGCCACCTCGGTCGCCGGCGGATGCACGATGACGACGAATTCGCCACGCACATTATTCGTGTCGGCGGCGAGCCAGGCCGGCGCATCGGCAAGCGGCAGCGTAACGATGGTCTCGAATCGCTTGGTCAGCTCACGCGCCAGGGTCACCCCGCGTGCACTGTCGAACACGTCCGCCATGTCGGCCAGCGTCTCCTCGATGCGATGCGGCGCCTCATAGAACACCAGTGCCGCCGGCAGCGCGGCGAGCGATTGCAGCTGGGCACGACGTGCACCGGGCTTGGGTGGCAGGAAGCCGTGGAACAGCCACGCACCCGATTCCACCCCGGCCGCCGACAGCGCCGTTGTCACGGCCGACGCGCCAGGAATCGGCACCACCTTCAACCCGGCCGCGCGGACCGCTGCCACGAGCCGCGCACCGGGGTCCGATACGGCCGGGGTACCCGCGTCCGACACATAGGCGACTGCCTCGCCGGCGGCGATCCGCGCGACCACGCCGGCGGCGGCTTCGCGCTCGTTGTGCTCGCGGATGGACATCAGCGGTTTGGAGATATTGAAATGCGCCAGCAGCTGTCCGGATACACGGGTATCCTCGGCCGCCACGCGATCCACGCGCTGCAGGATGTCGAGCGCACGCAGCGTGATGTCGCCCAGATTGCCGATCGGCGTGGCGACGACATAGAGCGCGGGAAACAGAGGCGTATGATGCGGACTTTCACTCATCCCTGCATTGTCGCAGATGTTGAAATCCCTGCTCGGCCAATCCGCCGAATCGCGCGCCGCAGCCTTCCTGAAGACACAAGGCCTGAAACTCGTGGCGCGCAACTGGCGCGGTCGCTTCGGAGAAATCGATCTCATCATGCGGGATGATTCGACGCTGGTGTTCATCGAAGTGCGGCTGCGCAGTCGCAGCGATTTCGGCGGTGCTGCCGCCAGCGTCACGCCGGCCAAACAGAAGAAGCTGCTGGCCACCGCACATCAATACCTGGCCACGCTGAAAACGCTGCCGCCGTGCCGTTTCGACGTGGTCGCACTGTCTGGCGACAGCGCCCCGGACTGGATCCGGAACGCCTTCGACGATATGGGATAATCGCGACCAACATGCCTTTACACGACAGAATTCTCGGCCATTTCAAGGCCTCGGCACAGACCAAGCTGGATGCGGCCGAAGCGCTTGCCCCAGCGATCGAGAGCGCGGCACGCCTGATGGTGCACAGCCTCGCCCAGGGCGGCAAGATCCTCGCCTGCGGCAACGGCGGATCGGCAGCGGACGCCCAACATTTCGCGTCGGAAATGATCAACCGTTTCGAACAGGAGCGTCCGGGTCTCGCGGCCATCGCGCTCACCACCGACACCTCGACCTTGACCTCGATCGCCAACGACTACGCCTATGACCAGGTGTTTGCGCGGCAGGTGAAAGCGCTCGGGCATCCGGGCGACATCCTGCTGGCGATTTCGACCAGCGGCAATTCGCCTAGCGTGCTGCAGGGCGTGGCTGCTGCCCACGCACGCAACATGCATGTCATCGCACTGACCGGACGCAGCGGCGGCGGGCTGGCGGAACAAATGCAGGAGGACGACGTCTTCCTGTGCGTGCCCGCCGAATCCACGGCGCGCATCCAGGAAGTCCATCTGCTGACCATTCATTGCCTGTGCGATGCGGTGGACAGCGTTTTATTAGGAGTCGAAGAATGAACAAACTGATTCGTGTCGCGCTGATCGGCGCAGTCCTGTCGCAATTGGGCGGTTGTGCCGCCGCCGTCGTGGGCGGTGCCGCCGTCGGCACCTCGGTCGCACTGGATCGCCGCACAGCCGGCGTGTACGTGAGCGACCAGGAAATCGAGCTGCGTGCGCTGGCGCGCCTGCGTGAAGCCTTCCCGCAAAAGACCGACAACATTTCCGCCACCAGTTATAACCGTCAGGTACTGCTCACCGGCCAGGTGCCGGACGAGGCCACCCGCTCGCGGGCAAGCGACGTGGTCAAGGGCATTCCCGACGTACGCACGGTATTCAACGAGCTGACCGTATCGGGGATTACCTCGCTGACCTCTGACGCCAACGACGTCGCCCTGACCAGCCAGGTCAAGGCGCGCATGCTGCGCGACGAGCGCGTACCCGGAACCAAAATCAAGGTGGTCACCGAGGCCGGCGTGGTCTACCTGATGGGACTGGTGACGAAAACCGAGGCCGAGGCTGCCACGGATATCGCACGCACCACCTCGGGCGTGGCCAAGGTCGTCACCCTGTTCGAATACCTCAACTGACCGCCCGGCTGCAATCGATGCACGCACCCGCATTCGAGCGCAAGTTGTGCGGCCCCGCCGACCTGGCCGAACGGGTCGCACAGCTGCCGCACCCGCGGGTGTTCACCAACGGCTGTTTCGACATCCTGCATCGCGGCCATGTGACCTATCTGGCCGAGGCGCGCGCGCTGGGCGCCTCGCTGATCGTCGCGGTCAATTCGGATGCGTCGGTGAAACGCCAGGGCAAAGGCGGCGAACGTCCGATCAATACGCTGGACGACCGCATGGCCTTGCTGGCGGCGCTGGAGTCCGTATCCCTGGTCACCTGGTTCGATGCCGATACACCGCTCGACCTCATCCTCGCCATCCGCCCCGATATGCTGGTGAAGGGCGGCGACTGGACGCCGGACCGCATCGTCGGCGCAGCGGACGTGACGGGCTGGGGCGGCAGCGTGCATTCGATCCCGTTCCGGCACCACACCTCGACCACCGCGCTTCTTCGGCGCATCCGCTCATGATCGGCCGTCCATGATCTATCACGACCTGCGCGACTTCATCGCACAACTCGAAAAAATGGGCGAGCTGAAGCGCATCGCCATCGAAATCGATCCAAAACTGGAAATGACCGAGATTGCCGACCGCGTGCTGCGCGCCGGCGGCCCGGCGCTGCTGTTCGAAAACCCCAAGGGACACGACATGCCCGTGCTGGCGAACCTGTTCGGCACGGTCAAGCGCGTGGCGCTGGGAATGGGTGAGGACGACCCGAGCCGACTGCGCGAGGTCGGCAAGCTGCTGGCCTATCTGAAAGAACCCGAGCCGCCGAAGGGCCTGCGCGACGCCTGGGACAAGTGGCCGGTTCTCAAACAGGTCTTGAACATGGCACCGAAGGAAGTGAAAAGCGCGCCATGCCAGGAAATCGTGTGGGAAGGCGCCGACGTCGACCTGTCGCGTCTGCCGATCCAGCACTGCTGGCCGGGCGACGTGGCCCCGCTGATCACCTGGGGATTGACCGTTACAAAAGGCCCGCACAAGAAGCGGCAGAACCTCGGCATCTACCGACAGCAGGTGATCGGGCCGAACAAACTCATCATGCGCTGGCTGGCGCATCGCGGCGGTGCGCTGGATTTCCGCGAGCACACGCTCGCTCGCCCGGGCGAGCCCTTTCCGGTGGCCGTCGCGCTCGGCGCCGATCCGGCGACCATCCTCGGCGCGGTCACCCCGGTGCCGGATTCGCTGTCGGAATACCAGTTCGCCGGCCTCCTGCGCGGCGCCAAGACCGAAGTGGTGAAATGCCTCGGCAACGACCTGCAGGTGCCGGCATCTGCCGAGATCGTGCTCGAGGGCGTGATCCATCCGGGCGAAACGGCACTCGAAGGCCCCTACGGCGACCACACCGGCTACTACAACGAGCAGGAAACCTTCCCGGTCTTCACGGTCGAGCGCGTCACGCTGCGGCGCGACCCGATCTACCACAGCACCTACACCGGCAAGCCGCCGGACGAACCGGCGATCCTCGGCGTGGCGCTCAATGAAGTCTTCGTCCCGCTGCTGCAGAAGCAGTTTCCCGAGATCACCGACTTCTATCTGCCGCCCGAGGGATGCTCCTACCGCATGGCGGTGGTGAGCATGAAGAAGGCCTATCCGGGCCACGCCAAGCGCGTGATGTTCGGCGTATGGAGTTTCCTGCGCCAGTTCATGTACACCAAGTTCATCCTCGTCACGGACGACGACGTGAACGTGCGCGACTGGAAGGAAGTCATGTGGGCGCTCACGACGCGCGTCGATCCGGCGCGCGACACGTTGCTGGTGGAAAACACGCCGATCGACTATCTCGACTTCGCCAGCCCCGTGTCCGGGCTTGGCAGCAAGATGGGCATCGACGCCACCAACAAGTGGCCGGGCGAGACCACCCGCGAATGGGGCACGCCGATCGTGATGGATGCCGACGTCAAGGCGCGCGTGGATGCACTATGGCAAGACCTGGGCCTGTAATCATGACCGCCCAGAACATATTCCTCGCCCGCCAGCCCATCCTCGATCGCAACCAGCGCATCGTCGCCTATGAATTGCTGTTCCGCGCCGGCAACACCTCCGGCGCCGCCGTGACGGACGACATGCAGGCGACCGCGAGCGTCATACATCATGCGTTCAGCGAAATGGGCGTCCAAACGGTACTGGGGGCGCAACTGGGGTTCATCAACGTCAGTGCCGACATGCTGCTCTCCGACATGATCGAGCTGCTGCCACGGGCCCAGGTGGTGCTCGAACTGCTCGAAACCATCCGCGTCGACGAGGCCATCATCGAACGCTGCCGCGCACTCAAGCAGCTCGGGTTCACGCTGGCTCTGGATGATTTCGTCTTCGATGAGAGCTATCGCCCCTTGCTGGCGCTGGTCGACATCATCAAGGTCGATCTGCTGTTGCACGACCAGGACCAGTTGCGTGTAATCGTCAACCAGCTCAAGCAATGGCCGGTGAGACTGCTGGCCGAGAAAGTCGACAGTGCCGAGCAGGCGGCTTATTGCCATTCGCTCGGATTCGACCTGTTTCAGGGCTATTACTTTGCGCGGCCATTGGTGCTCTCGGCCAAACGGGCGGACTCCAGCCAGATGGCACTCATTCAGTTGCTGGGCCTGGTACTGAGCGATGCCGACACCGTGCAGATCGAGCAGATCTTCAAGCAGCATCCCAATCTCACCTACAACCTGATGCGGCTGGTGAACTCGGTTGCAAGCGGCGTCCACCGCAGCATCACCTCGGTCTCGCAGGCCATCCTGGTCCTGGGACGCAAACAATTGCAGCGCTGGCTGCAATTGTTGATGTTCACCCTGCAAAGCGGCCCGGTCTATCCCAGCCCCCTGCTGTTGCTCGCCGCCACGCGCGGCAAAATGATGGAAGTGCTGGCGCTCAAACAGCAGCGCAATGCCGATTATTGCGATGAGGCCTTCATGGCCGGGATCCTGTCCCTGATCGAAAGCCTCATCGACAAGCCGCTGGTCGATATTGTGCACGAACTCAATCTGGGCGAACGTCTTGCGGCAGGTCTGCTACGCCGTGAGGGCGAAATGGGCGTCCTGCTGCAACTGGTCGAAAGCGTCGAGCATCTGGACCTGGACTACACCAACGCATTGCTGGCGCAGGCTGGCGGGCTGACGCTTTCGGATCTGACCACGGCAGAGATCGAAGCCATGGCATGGGCCAACCAGGTGGCCGACAGCCCTGCCTGAACTTCCCCAACCCGCCACAACGCCGCCACCATGACAGACAAACCCCAGGGCAAGCGAACCTGTCTCTACACCACCCGGCAACTCGACACCATCGTCGACGATATGGCGCGTCAAGCCGCGGGTTTGCTGACAGGACGCACCCGGGTTGCGCTTGTCGGGATCCTGCGCCGCGGCGCGCCATTGGCCGACCGCCTGCATGCACGCTTGCAGGCGCATTACGGCCTCGCCGATTGCGTACGCCTCGATTTGCAGATCACCCGTTATGCCGACGATCTCACCCTGCTGTATCCCGAAACCCGGCTGACGGAAAACCCGCTGCACGCCACCCTCGATCTCACGGGCTATACCGTGCTGGTGGTGGACGACGTGATGTATCGCGGGCACTCCATGCTGCGCGCGGTGGACTATCTGGCCCGCAAGCAGCCCGATGAAATACGCACCGTGGTATTGGTGGATCGCGGGGCGGCGAAGCTGCCGGTACGCTCGGACATCGTGGGTGTCCGCCTCGATGTCGCGCCGCCAGACGTCATCGAATGCAACGTACCGCCATACGAAGCCGGCTTCAGGATCGATTTGCTGCAACCGGACTGACCGCGCTACGGAAACGTACCGTGAGTTGAACTATTATCTGAATTGGAATTCAGTGACCTTCGCAATCTTCCTGGGAAAAATCATGAATAAATCCATGCTGACGGGCGTCGTACTCGGCGCGATCGCCGTAACGGCGATTGGTGGCGTAGCGGGTTACAAGGCCCTGAATCCGAAGCCGGAATTCGCCGAGGTCCTGGCTGCCAAGCCGGTGACCGAAACCGTCAAAACGCCTCGACAGGAATGCCATGACGTGGTCGTCAACGAGCAGGCACCCGTCAAGGACAGCAACCGCATCGCCGGCACGGCCATCGGCGCGGTGGCAGGCGGTCTGCTCGGCCACCAGATCGGCGGCGGTACCGGGCGCACCCTGGCCACTGTCGGCGGTGCGGCAGCGGGGGGCTATGCGGGCAATCAGATACAGAAGAACCTGCAGGAAAAGGACACCGTCAGCCGGACCGAGACACGCTGCAAGACCGTCTACGAATCGCATACCAAAACGATCGGTTATGACGTGCGCTACCGCCTGGGCAAGGAGGAAGGCCACGTGCGGATGGACCATCAGCCCGGTTCGCGCATTCCGGTCAAGGACGGCCAATTGCAGCTGGACGCGCCCGCCGCACCCTGATTCCAACCCGTCTCAGGCCTTGGGTGGCCAGGCAGTCAGTGTCGCCTCCCAATCGGGCGGCGGCGCGCTCTGACCCAGCCGCGCGATGCGTCCGACCTCGTTCTCGTACCACCCCTTATCCTGCTTGTTGGGCTCGGCTTCGTAGGCCCACCAAGCCCCATCCGCATCCTGTGCCAGCCACGCCGCCCATGCGGGCACCTTATCGAACGTCATTCCGGGCTCCGCTATCCAAAGACATCTCCGACTGTACCCATTCCAGCAACGCGCGCTGCGCCGCCTCGCTGCGGTTTGCCTTGGCGTGGTTCACCAGCATGACGAAACTCACCCGCCGGCCGCTCGCCGTGTCCACATAGCCCGCCAGTGCGCTGACATCTCGCAGGGTACCGGTCTTGAGATGCGCGCTGCCGGTCAGGGCACTGCCCTTGAAGCGGCGCTTCAGGGTGCCATCGGTCGCGGCAATGGGCAGAGCCGATTCGAATTCGGCAAACAGCGGGCTCCGATAGGCCGCGCGCAACAGCTGGTTCAATGCGCCCGCACTGATGCGCTCGATGCGCGACAGGCCGGCGCCGTTTTCCAGCACCAGCTTCCGCGTTGAAATCCCGCGCTGCGCCAAGTCTTCGCGTACCGCGCGAGCCCCCTTGTCCGGCGTCGCCGGCGCGCCATAGGCTTCCGTACCCAGCGTCAGGAACAGGTTGCGCGCCATCAGATTGTTGGAATACTTGTTGAGACGGATAAGCGCATCGGTCAATGGAAGTGATTCGAAACGCAAGAGAGGCGGCGTTTCCGGTGCCATGCCGGGCACGGTCTGCCCATCAAGCGTACCGCCCGTTTCCGCCCATAGGCCGCGAAACAGGAAATCGAAGGTCACCGCAGGCTCGAACAAATTCAGCGACAACGCCTGTTCACCACAGCCGCGCGGGTAGCGCCCGCCCACGACCAGCTCTCTTCGCTCGGGATCGGGAATGCTCGGCGCCAGCGTATCCTTCCAGCCATTGCAGGCGGCACTCTCGGTCAACGCGATATCCGAACGAATCGCGACACCGGGCAGCGCCACATCCGGTTCGATCCCGATGACGTTGCCATCGGGCTTGAGACGCAAGGTCGTTGCGTTGAAATTGGCAACCAGTGCGCCCGGCGCGGCGTTGTACAGGGCCAGCGGCTCACCATCGAATGCCCCCGGGTCGCTGGCCGGCAACTCGAAGTCGCTCAGGTCGAGCACCAGATTGCCGCGGATGTGGCGTACCCCGCGTGCACGCAGTTCGCGCTGCAGCAGCCACATCCGCTCCAGCGTCAAGGTGGGATCGCCGTAGCCCTTGATGACCAGGTCGCCTTCGAGCACGCCATCCCTGATCGGCCCCTCTGCCCAGACATCCGTCTTCCACACATAGTCCGGACCCAGCTGATTCAATGCCGCAAAACTGGTCACCAGTTTCATGACGGATGCGGGATTCAGCGCCGCGTCGGCATTGTGGCTGATCAGCGGTTTATCCGTGTCCAACGGCTGCACCACCACCGCCACGTGGTCGAGCGGGATGCCGGCCTGTTGCAGCGCAGTCGTGAAGGCGGATGGAAGCGATTCGGCATGCGCCGCGACGGACAGGCCAGCAAACAGCAGACCGGACAGGAAACAGGACACGATTCGGAAAAACGGCATGACGACATTATGCCGAATTCCGGCGCGGCAACCGCCGACGCCCTAGGCGGGGCCTACAAGGATTGCCGGATCGCCAATACTGCCTGGTTGCGCAGCGACTTGAGCAGAGACAGTTCTTTCTCGGGGATCGTGATGTCGCCGGCATGCGGCCGGTCGGCATAGATCAGACCGACCGGCTTGCCTTTCACAATGATGGGAAACAGCACGAAGGTGTGCGCCGGAACGTGCCGGCGATACCAGGCTGGAATCCGCGTGGCGATCTTGGAATCGTCGATGTCGGAAATCAGGATGTCGGCATTGTTCTGCAGCGCGACAAGGAAGACGTCCGGCTGGCCCGCCAGGGAAAAATCAAACGCCTTGACCAGGCGCTGCACGTCGTCGCCGAAACCGAACTTGCCGCACATCGCGTTGCGGCGCCCATCCTTGATGCACAGCACCACGTGTTCGAATCCCATGCCGGTATACATGGCCTCGAGGATCATGCGCAGGATATCGTTGATGGAAATGTTGTCGTCGATCAGCGAATTGCCGACATCCTGCAAGCCCGAGGCCAGGATGGATTGAATCTCCTCCGGCGTGCGTTCCTGTTTGTCGCGGGCGACGGCGCCCTGTTCGATAGCCGGTGCGGCCTCGTGCAACACATTGGCATCCAGCGCCGCCATGGCATCCGGCACGGCGTCCGGCATGCCCGTGTTCGTTTCCTGTTGTGCCGTCGTCTGGCCCGGCGGTGCCGCCAGACCCGCCCATTTCGAAGCCTGCCGGGCAAAATCGCTGTGCTTCAGGTTCACATTCACCACCCGCGCGAACTGGCCGATGTCCTGCATCGATTTTTCCATCATGCCGGCCAGCTGTTCAGCCGTCACCGGCACGGTATCGCCGAACCGCGCGGTGAGCCTGCCCAGAGCCTTGCTGCGGTCTTCATCGGGTGTCTCGAGGATGATTTCACACAACTCGTTGGCGAATCCTGCCAGCGCGCGCAGCCGCTCGACGTTGCTGGCGCTTTTTCTGATTTTCCCGTCCGGCAGCTTTTTCATGCTCTGCACCAGCTGGTCGGGAAACCCCCAGCTGCGTGCGATGCCGATGCCAAGATTCTCGAACGACACGCCCAGCACTTCGGCCGACACCCGGGCGTCGCTCAAGCCCTCGGTTTCGACGCGTTGCAGGACAAGCGCCATCTCCTCGGGGAAATAAAACATCGCCAGCATGCGACCGAGCTTGTGCAGCATGGCGCCGATGAATGCCTCCTCCACATCCTTCACCTGCGCATTGCCCGCCATCTCGCGCGCCAACATGCCGGCATACAGCACCTTGACGAACTCCTCTTTCAGGTGCTGCGCGTGCGCCTTGTTTTCCAGGTTGTCGAACAGGATCAGGCTCAGAGCGATCGACCGTACCGCGTCGAAACCGAGGACCACCACCGCGCGCGAAATCGTGCTGATCGAGCCGCCGCCCACCTGGTTGTAGAAAGCGACGTTGGCCAGCTTCAACAGCTTGTTGGTGAGTGCGAAGTCCTTGAGGATATGGTTGGAGAGTTCGTTGACGCCCTCACGGTCGGACGAGGCGATCCGGTTGATATCGCCGATCGCTTCGGACAAGGCCGGGAAATCGCTCTCGGCCTGCATCCGTCGCAACAGGATATCCAGCGCACTCTGCCTGGCGGCGTCGCTCGGCCCGGTCTGTTCATCATGCATCGTCATGGTTGAACGGGCATCCTTCCTGGCCGTTGCGCGGCACGCTCCATGCGTCTGGTGCGAGGCCCGGCGCATCGCACGGCAAGCGGCCTCAACTCAGGTCCTGCACATACCAGTCCATCGCCTCGGCCAGGCCTTCGCCGATGCGGTGCGTCGGCGTATAGCCCAGCCGCGTGCGCGCCTTGGAAGTGTCGGCAAGTGAATGACGCACGTCGCCGGCGCGGAAATCGCGATAAACCGGCTTGAAGTCGGCCAGATGCGGGAATTTCGGTGCGAGCAGGCTCCGTATGGCTTCGAACAGCTGGTTCAGGGTCGTACGGTCGCCGACCGCGACGTTGTAGACCTGGTTGGCCGCGTCCACATGCTGACTGGTGGCGGCAAGCAGGTTGGCCTGAATGACGTTGTCGATGTAGCAGAAGTCGCGGCTGGTTTCGCCGTCGCCGTTGATGTACACCGGCTCGTTCCTGATCATGCTCGACACCCACTTCGGCACCACTGCAGCGTAGGCCCCCTGGGGATCCTGGCGGCGGCCGAAGATGTTGAAGTAGCGCAGGCCGATCGATTCCATGCCGTAGCAGCGGCCGAACACGTCGGCATACAGTTCGTTCACCAGTTTGGTCACCGCATAGGGCGACAGCGGCTTGCCGATGACGTCCTCGACCTTGGGCAAGCCGGGATGGTCGCCATAGGTGGAGCTCGACGCGGCGTAGACGAAGCGCTTGACCTTCGCATCGCGCGCGGCGACCAGCATGTTGAGAAAACCGGTGTTGTTGGCGGCGTGCGTCGTCAACGGATCCTCGATCGAACGCGGCACCGAACCCAATGCAGCCTGATGCAGGACGTAATCGACGTCCTTGCATACGGTATGGCAGGTGATGAGATCACGGATGTCGCCACGTTTGAAGCAAAAATTTTCCCAGCGTTCGGCACCGACGCTGGTTTGGACCTGCGCCAGGTTTTTCTCGTGGCCGGTCGCGAAGTTGTCGAGACCGACGACGCGCTGGTTGAGCAACAGCAACACTTCCACCAGATTGCTGCCGATGAAGCCGGCAGCCCCGGTGACGAGCCAGGTGCGAGGCTCGGCTTCGAGCGTTTTCTTCAGCGCATCGAATGCGGACATCACAGTCTCCAGAGGGTGAAGCCCGCCGCTTTCACTGCTGTCGGATCGTAGGCCGCCTTGACGTCGGTGAAGGCGCCGCCCTTTTTCAGTTTGGCGGTCAGTTCGGGAAACGACTTTTCCAGATACGCGCTATGCGATACCGCTACGATGATGGCATCGCATTCGGGCAGGTCGTTCCATGCCGTGAGACGGATGCCATATTCGTGCTCGGCTTCCTTCGGCTCGCCAAGGGGATCGTGTACATGTACGTCGCAGCCGAAGGACTGCAGTTCGCGGATGACGTCGACCACCTTGGAATTGCGCAGGTCGGGGCAGTTTTCCTTGAAGGTGAGGCCCAATACGTTGACCTTGGCGCCTTTCACCTGAACGCCGTTGGCGATCATGTTCTTCACCGTTTCCTGGGCTACGTACGCCCCCATGCCGTCGTTGATGCGGCGACCGGCGAGGATGACCTGCGGGTGATAACCCATCATGTCGGCCTTGTGCGTGAGGTAGTAGGGATCGACGCCGATACAGTGGCCGCCGACGAGGCCGGGGCGGAACGGCAGGAAGTTCCACTTGGTGCCCGCGGCCTTCAGCACCTCCAGCGTGTCGATGCCGATGCGGTGGAAGATCAGCGAGAGTTCGTTCATCAGCGCGATGTTGAGGTCGCGCTGGGTGTTCTCGATCACCTTGGCGGCTTCGGCCACCTTGATCGAGCTGGCGCGATGGATGCCGGCGGTGATGATGGAACCGTATAGCGCGGCGACCTGGTCGAGCGTGGCGGCATCGTCACCCGACACCACTTTGACGATCTTGGTGATGGTGCGTTCCTTGTCGCCCGGGTTGACGCGCTCGGGCGAATAGCCGACGTGGAAGTCCTGCAGCCATTTCATGCCGGAATGCTTTTCCAGGATCGGAATGCAGACCTCCTCGGTGGCGCCGGGGTAGACTGTGGACTCGTACACCACCGTCACGCCTTTTTTCATGTGTTTGCCGACGGTGGTGGACGACCCCACCAGCGGCGAAAAATCGGGGATGTGCGCTGCGTCGACCGGGGTCGGCACGGCCACGATGATGAAGTCGGCTTTCGCCAGGTCGGACGGATCGGTAGTCACCGTCAACTGGGTCGCCGCCTTGAGGTCGTCCGTTGATACTTCGCCGGTGGGGTCGCAGAATCGACGGTAGTGCTCGACTTTTTCAACCGAGAGATCGTAGCCGATGGTGGTCATCTTCTTACCGAATTCCACCGCCAACGGCAGGCCTACATAGCCCAGCCCGACAACCGCAACAACGCTCATGCTTGGATTCCCCTATGAATATAAAGTCTTTGCTGCCGCCCGGATTGTATCGAATTTACAGGTCCTTGCCCGGCTGCATCCGGCGGCTGGGCGCTTCATGGGCGAGCAAGCCGCGTACCAGCTGGGCCGTGGTTGCGCTCCTGCTGGCCTCGCCCGTCCACGCCGACGTGGCCGACATGCTCCCCAGCATCAAACCGGGCGTAGTCGGCGTCGGCACCTTCAAGCCCACCGGCCGGCCGCCCGCCAACCTGCTCGGCACCGGCTTCGCGGTGCTGGACGGGCACTACGTCGTATCGTGCGCGCATATATTCAGCAAGCCGCTGGATAGCGAGAAGAAGGAAATGTACGCCGTGTTCGTCGGTCGCGACCAGCAGATATCGGTCCGCGCCGCGGAGCTGATCGCCAGCGACAAAACGCGCGACCTGGCCTTGCTTAAAATCGCGGGGGAGCCATTGCCCCCGCTGAAACTCGGCGACTCCAGCCAGGTGCGGGAAGGCTGGCAGCTCTATTTCACCGGCTATCCGATCGGCTCGATACTGGGCCTCAATCCCTCCACGCATCGTGCCGGCCTGGCCGCGATCATTCCCATCTTCACGCCCGTCGCCGCCGCCTCCCAGTTGAATGCGCATGCGCTCAAACAGGCCGCCTCGCCGTACGAAGTATTCGAACTCGACGCCGTGGCCTACCCCGGCAACAGCGGCAGCCCGGTATGGCACCCCGATACCGGCGAGGTCCTGGGCGTGGTCAACTCGGTTTACGTACGGGGCACGCGCGAAGCCGCGATTTCCGCGCCCAGCGGGATCAGTTATGCCATTCCGGTCAAGTATGTACACCGCCTGCTGGAGGAGGCGCTACCCCATGCGCCATGAAGCTTACATGCCCTCGGCCAGGCTGACGCCGAGCCCCAGGGACTGCTGGCGGTGGTTGTAGTCGATCAGCGATTCGCCGTAGCCGTTGAAATATTGCACGTAACCTTTCAGGCGCCCGATCAGCGGGAAGCTCCAATTCAGTTTCAGCGCCCCCCGGTTGTCCGGGCTCTTGAAATTATTGCGCAGCAGGAGCGAATAGGCGTTGCGGCCCTTGCTGTAGACCACCAGCAGATCGCCATGCCCCATGTAGTCTTCGATATCGGGGTTGTCGTCACTGCCCCGGTTTTCGTGGATGCGGATCCAGGGCCGGACCAGCAAAGCCAGATTGCCGCGTTCCAGCCCGAACTGCGCATAAGCCCGGTTCCAGCTGCGCGACAGACCTTCGCCGCGCCCGTTCGACTGGTGTGACAGGCCGAAATTGATGAAACGTCCACGGAAACCAGCAAGCGCGTAATTCGTGCGGTACACCAGCATCGCCTCCGGTTCGTAGTTGGTCTCGCGAAACGGCGAGGAAATGCTGTGGTTGTAGGCCTGCCAGAACGAAGTCGCCGTGTAGCCAAACCACAGATCGGCATCATCATGGCCGAACACGCCCTGCATGGCCTTGATCTTGAAACTCAACTGCAATTCCGTCTCGATGTTTTCGAGACCGAGGCCGGGCTGGGCGAAAGTATTCCGAAACGGGGAATCGTTGGGTGCGTTGCTGTATTTGACGGGCAGGAAATAGTTGGGCCGATGAGGCTGAAACAGGAAGGCGCCCTGCTTGGCTTCGTCGTCCAGTTCCCAGTGGCGCGACAGCGCAGAAAGCAGCTTCGGTTCCGGCAGCTGCGCCAGCGGGGGCGCTGCGGCAGGCTGTGGTACCGGTTTGGCCTCGACCCGGGGGGCCGTCTCGAGTTGCGAACGCCCTGACACGCGGTCGTAGCAGGCCAGTCGTTCGGCATCCGCCGGAATCGCGCTGCACCCTTCCCAGTCGGCCGTCGAAGCGGCCCGCGCAGGTCCTGCCAGGCCGCCTCCCAGCAAAGCAAGCAACAGGAGGCCGGATGATAGACGGGAAAAATTCATCGGCACGGGCTTATTCGAGAATGACGCCATGGCCCGGCGCCGGCGCCGTCGCATCCCAGTCGAACTGCGTCTTCAGGTCGGCGGCAAAATCCTTCGCCACCGTCTCCTCGCCATGCACGACGAACACCTGGCGCGGCTTGCTGTGAAAGTGGCCCAGCCAGGCGAGCAGGGCGGTGCGGTCGGCGTGCGCCGACAGCCCGCCCAATGTATAGAGATCGGCACGCACCGGAATATCCTCGCCCAGCAGGCGCACGCGCTTGGCGCCATCGACGAGGCGGCGGCCGAAGGTACCGGCAGCCTGGAAACCGGTGATGAGGATGGTCGATTCGCGGCGTGCCAGATTGGCGCGCAGGTGGTATTTGATGCGGCCGGCCTCGCACATGCCACTGGCCGAGATGATGACGGCACCGCCCGTGACACGGTCGAGCGCCTTCGATTCCTCGACATCCTCGACGAATTCGAGCTTGCGGAAATATTGTGCGCCGCCATGCCGGCCCATCAACGCGTGGGTTTCGGCATCGAGCAGTTCCATGTGCTTGAAGGTGATTTCGGTGGCCGCGGTGGCCATCGGCGAATCGACGAAGACGGAAAGTTTGGGAATGCGCGCCTGCCGGGTCAGGTCGGCCAGCAAGTAGAGCATGTCCTGCGTGCGGCCCACTGCAAAGGCGGGAATGATGACGTTGCCGCCTTTTCGCTCGATGGTGTCGTTGATCGCCGTCACCAGTTCATCCTGCGTCGCTTCCATGCTCTTGTGGTCGCGGTTGCCGTAGGTCGACTCGACCAGCAGGTAGTCGGCGTCGAAGATCGGCGTCGGGTCGCGCAGCAAGGGCCGTGCAGGCTGGCCCAGATCGCCGGAAAACACGATTTTGCGGCGCCGCGGTCCTTCGCCCACCCAGACTTCGACGATCGCCGAACCGAGAATATGGCCGGCGTCGCGGAAGGTGCAGCGCACCAGTGGATGCGGGGCAATTTCCAGATCGTAGTCGACCGGATTGAGCTGCTTGAGCGAGGCCTGCGCCTGCGCCACGGTATACAGCGGTGCCGTGTCGCGCGGGTACGAACCGCGTGCCGCGTCGCGCCTGGCCATCCCCTGGCGGAAACGATGGAGGTTCTGGTATTCCGCTTCCTTTTCCTGGATATGCGCCGAGTCGGGCAGCATCACCGCCAACAGGTCGCAAGTCGCACGCGTTGTGTGAATGCGGCCTTTGAAACCGAGCGCGACCAGGCGCGGCAGCAGCCCGGAGTGATCGATGTGGGCGTGCGTCAGGATGACGAAATCGATCGTTCGGGGATCGAAGCTGAAGGCACGGCGATTCTTGTCGCGCGCTTCGCGCCCGCCCTGGAACATGCCGCAATCGACCAGGAAGCGCACGCCGTCGGCTTCCAGCAGATAGCTGGAGCCCGTCACTTCGCGCGCTGCGCCAAGAAAGGTCAGTTTCATATCGCGCGTCCTTCGCCCGCTTCTTCGTAAGTCTTGCCGTCGCGGATATGGTAAATGCGTTTGAAGGTCGGGATGATTTTTTCGTCGTGCGTGACGACGATGATCGCGGTCTGGAATTCCTGCGCCAGGCGGTTGAGGATCTTCACCACGGTGAGCGCGCGTTCGCTGTCGAGCGGCGCGGTCGGTTCGTCGGCGAGGATGATCGGCGGCTTGTTGGCAAGTGCCCGCGCGATCGCCACGCGCTGCTGTTCGCCGCCCGAGAGTTCGGCGATGCGCGCCTGCGCACGGTGCTGCACGTCGAGCGCGGTGAGCATCTCCAGTGCAATCGCGCGCGCCTGAGGATTGGGTACGCCGGCCAGCATCGGCAGCAGCGCGACGTTGTCGGTGGCATCGATAAAGGGGATCAGATAGGGCGCCTGGAACACGAAACCGATGCGGTCGCGACGCAGCGCGCGCAGGTCGCCGGTCTTCCAGCCGCCGTCGAAGATCATTTCGCCGCCGAGGGTGAACCGGCCGGCGGTCGGCTCGATCACCGCCCCCAGGCATTTCAGCAAGGTGGTCTTGCCGGAGCCGGACGGCCCGATCAGGCCGACCACCTCGCCGGGCCAGACCGTCATGTCGACGCCCTTCAGCGCATCGACCGCCGCGCTGCCGCTACCGTAGCGCTTGGTGAGGCCCTCGATGAGGATTGCGGGCCGGATTGGGGCAGCGTCAGCCACCGATCGCCTCCGCCGGGTCGATCCTGAGCGCGGCGCGGATCGCCAGTACCGAGGCCAATGCGCACACCACCAGGGTCAGCACGAAGGCGCGTCCCGCATCGCCGGTTTCGAGCAGCACGTATTTGGGAAAGGCCGGCGCCCACAGTGTTGCGGCGAACTTGCCGACGAAGAAGCCGATCACGCCCAGCCCCAGCGCCTCCTGCACGATCATCGCAGCGATGGTGCGATTCCGGGTGCCGATGAGTTTCAGCACGGCGATCTCCTTGATCTTGCCGAGCGTCATCGTGTAGATGATGAAGGCGACGATGGCCGCGCTGACCACCGCCAGGATCACCAGGAACAGGCCGATCTGCTTGGCCGCGGTGGCGATCAGCTTGGCCACCAGGATCTCTTCCATGTCGTCGCGAGTATAGGCGGTGAAGCGCTGCCAACGCGCGATCGTGTCGGCGACGGCGCGTGCATCGACCCCCGGCTGCAGCCGCAGCAGCACGGCATTGACCTTGTGGCTGGACGCCTGGATCGCCTGTACCGCATCGAGTACGCCGGGTTGGCCGGGGCGGTTGATCGCCGGATTGGCGGCCAGACGCTGGCGATCCTCCACGATGGCGTCGTTGTCCTTCAGAAACTGCGCTTCCTGCGCATCCTTCAACGGAATGAACAACATCGGATCGCCGTTGGACGACACCATGCGCCGCGTCAACCCGACCACGGTGTAGTCGTTGCGCCGGATGCGGACCACGTCGCCCACCCGCAGGCCGGTCTTGGCGTCGGCCACCGCTTCGTAATGCGCACGGGCGATCGGGCGACCGGCTACCAGAAACGCCGGCCCGCCCGGCTTGCCCGGCTCGAACCCGGCCACCATCACGCGCTGCGACTGGCCTGCGTGCGACACCTGCATGGTGAGGTAGGCGACGTTGCCGGCCTGCGCCACGCCTGGCAACCCCAATAGCGCGCGATAGAGATCGTCCGGCACGGAGGAGGGCTCGGCGAACGGGCCAAGGGTATCCTGCTGCACCACCCAGACATCGGCGTCGACCGCACGCAGCAGCACCTTGGCGTCGTCGACCATGCCGCGATACACGCCGGCCATGGTCAGGGTCACCCCGATCAGCAGGCCCAATCCCAGCCCGGTCAGCAGATAGCTTTTCAGGTGGTGGGCGATGTCGCGCCGGGCCAGATTAATCATGCTCGGAAGGGCTCATCGCGCCGTCAGTTGCTGTTCGCGCACCCGCATGCCGTCGTCGAGTTGCCTGGCGCTGTAAACGATGACGTGCTCGCCTTCGGCGAGGCCGGAGACGACTTGCGCACGATCCGCGGTTTGCACGCCGAATTGCACCGGCTTGAAGCGGGCGCGTCCGTCGACTGCCTGCCATACGCCGGTCCGGTCGTTGCGCAAGCCGATGGCGGCACGCGGCACCGTCAACGCGTTGCGCGTACCGGGCAGATGCAGCGTCACCTCCGCCAGTTCGCCCAGATACAGGCGGTCGGGTATCGGATCGAACGCCACGTCGACGATCCGTTCCTCGGTCACGGCGTCGCTTTGCAGTTCGATACGCGCCACCTTGCCCGGCAGGGCCTTGCCGGGTGCAGAACGCATCGCGATATCCGCCGCCTGCCCCACCCGTATGGCCTGCGCGCGCGCCTGATCGACCCGCGCGCGTACCCACAGGTGCGCCGGATCAGCCAGCCGCAGCACAGCCTGCCCAGCCACCACCGTCGTGCCGGGCTCGGCCTCCCGCGCCGTGACCACGCCCTTGATCGGGCTCAGCAACCGGAGGCTGTTGCGCAGTTGATCGATACCCTGGCGCTCGGCGTCGGCCCGCCCGATCTCGCGCAGTGCTGCCGCGGCATTGGCGCGCGCCGCAGCCAGCGCCGCTTCGGCGGCCGCTGCCTCGTGCAGACGGCTATCCACCATTTCCTTGGCGACGAAATTCTGCCGGTACAACACCTCATAGCGCGCCAGATTGGCTTGCGCCAGACGCGTCCGACTGTCGGCCTCGGCCACCTGCGCCTGTGCCGCCGCAGCAGCCTGCCGGGCGCGGGCGGCGGCGCTCATCGCCGCGTCGGCGCGCTGGCGCAGATCCACCGGATCGATCTCGGCCAGCACCTGGCCGGCTTCGACACGATCGCCTTGATCAACCATCACCCGCAACAGCCGGCCGGCCTGGATCGGGCCGACGCTGTAGGCATGCTGCGCCTCCACCGTGCCGATTCCGTACACGCCGGGATGAAGGTCGGCGCGGGTGACGGCGGCCTGCTCGACACCCACCGGCGCCAGCGGCCCACGCGTGGCGAGCAGCCAGAAGAAGGCTGCGGCAAACACCATGAACCCGGCAACCAGTAACAGATTACGTCGATTGATGAACGACACTGCGCGGTGTTCCATACGGGGTCCGCTCAGTGTTTATCGTCGTTCAGCGGGCTGCGGATTTGATAAGCCGCATGGCAGCTCACGCATTTTTGCAGCGTGGCGGACAGCTGGTTGAGCGTGTGGCTCACATCCTTCAGGCTGTCGGCATCCATCGCGATCTGGTCGAAATCGCGATGCACCGAAAAGCCGAGCTGCCTGAATTCCATGGGCAACTTGGCCCGCAACTCGGGCGGTACCTCGTGCACCATCTTCATCCCCATTCCGCGTGCCGCGGCCGCTGTCGCCTGCATGTCCTGCTTGCCGAGCGCGCCGGTCATGGTGCCGACGCCGTCGAGGAACAGACGCATTTCTTCCAGGATCATGGCGCGTTCGTCCGGAGACAAGGCCAGGATCACGCGAGTGTCTGCGGCAGGCGCATGGGCGTGGTGGGGCGTCATGTCCTGCGCATGGGCGGTGGCCAGATTCATGCACAGGCTGGCTGCGAGCGGTATCGAGAAATATTTCATCACGGGTGCGTTCCTGGGGTGGGCGAGGGTGTACGGACCGCCGCGAGAAAAACCGGGAAGGTGCGGGCGGCTTCGGCAGCCAGCGTGCGCTGACCACGCAGAATGGAAGTTTGCAGAACCAGTCCCTGGATCATGCCGATATAGAGCGTGGCCGCGGCCTGCGTATCGAGATCGGGACGGACTTGCTTCGCTATTTGGCCATCCTGCAGCAGATGCGCGATTTTCGCCTCGTACGCCAGCATGATTTCGGTCACGAGCTGACGCAGCACTGCATTGCGGCCATGCAGATGCTCGGAGGTAAGCACACGCGGAATGGCCGGATGGCCGGCGATGAACGCAATATGGGCAAAAAACATGCGCTGCAGGGCATCCAGCGGATCGCGGCCTTGCGCCGCCGCGCGCGTCAGCACCGCCATCATGCGGTCGCGCACCCACTGCATCACCGCCAGCCAGATGGCGTCCTTGCTCGGAAAGTGCCGGAACACCGCGCCCTGCGTCACCCCCATCGCCTGCGCCATGTCCTGGGTGGTCACGTCGTCGACGCCCTGCCTGGCGGCCAGTTCGAGCGTCACGCGGATGATTTCCTCGCGCCGTTCGTCGGCGCCCAGCCGTTTACGCACAGCCTCGGACATGAGCGTAGTCCTTAGGTAGTTATTGATCACTATCTTATGGGCGGGCTCGACACGCGTCAAGCCCGCCGAGACGCCAATCAGATATCCGGGTTTTTCAGACAGGCCAGCAGGGTCGCCGCCAGGATGCGCATATCGTCGGCGCTTGTCACATAGGGCGGCATGACATACACCGTATTGCCGATCGGGCGGATAAACACGCCTTGCCCCAGCGCTGCCTGATGCAGGCGGGCGGAGAAGCCAGTCTGTGCATCCACCACGTCGAACGCCCAGATCATGCCGCGCTGGCGAAAATGGCGTACCCGCTGATGCGTCGCCACGTCCGCCAGCAATCCAGTGAATTCCTGCGCCTTGATGCGGTTGGCGGCAATGATCTGATCCGTTTCGAAGATGTCCAGCACCGCCAGCGCCGCCCGGCAGGCCAGAGGGTTGCCGGTATAGGAATGCGAATGCAGAAAACCGCGCGCCGTGGCGTCGCCATAGAACGCGGCATAGACGGCGTCGGTCGTCAGCACAGCCGACAGCGGCAGATAACCCCCCGTGATCCCCTTCGACAAGCAGATGAAATCGGGGTGGATGGCGGCCTGCTCACAGGCGAACATCGTGCCGGTGCGGCCGAAACCCACGGCGATCTCGTCGGCGATCAAGTGCACTCGATATTTCGTGCACAGTTCCCGGGCCCGCTTGAGATAGATCGGGTGATACATCGCCATCCCTGTCGCGCCCTGCACCAGCGGTTCGACGATGAAGGCGGCCGTTTCCGTGGCGTGTTCGACCAGATGCGCTTCCAGAGCATCCGCACAGCGCAGGGCAAATTCCTCGGCCGTTTCTCCTGTTTCGGCCAGGCGCGCATCCGGCGTCGGAACCTGTACCGTGTGTCGCAGCAGGGGAGCATAGGTGGACTTGAACAGCGGAATATCGGTCACCGACAGCGCACCGACGGTTTCGCCGTGATAGCCGTTCTGGAGGCTGATGAAACTGCTTTTCTCCGTTTGACCGGCATTACGCCAGAAGTGAGCGCTCATTTTCAGTGCGATCTCGGTAGCCGACGCGCCGTCCGAGCCATAGAACGCGTGGCCCAGCCCGGTCAGCTTGGCCAGCCGTTCCGAGAGCGCCACGACCGGTTCGTGGGTGGCGCCGGCCAGCATCACATGCTCGATCTTGCCGAGCTGGTCAATGATGGCGGCATTGATGCGCGGGTTGCAGTGGCCGAACAGGTTGACCCACCAGCTGGATATCGCATCGAGGTAACGCCGCCCGTCAGTGCCGACAAGCCAGACGCCCTCGCCGCGCGCGACCGCCAGCGGCGGCGTGGCCTCCAGCGCTTTCATCTGGGTGCAGGGGTGCCAGACGGCGGCGCGGGTACGGCTGATTAAATCGTCCATGGACTTGAAATTGAAACTCTCCGCCCCTACTATTAGCACTCAACGGCGACGAGTGCTAACAACACCTTCGCCGCTTCCTCATTTTTCGGGCAGCTCCGGCTGCCTTATATCAACGTACCGCAATGGAGACTTTGCAATGAAAATCCGTCCTCTGCACGACCGAGTGATTGTCAAGCGCATGGAAGAAGAGCGCAAGACCGCTTCCGGGATCGTGATCCCCGATACCGCGACCGAGAAGCCCGACCAGGGCGAAGTGATCGCCGTGGGCGCAGGCAAGAAAGACGACCAGGGCAAGCTGATTCCGCTGGACGTGAAAGTTGGCGACCGTGTGCTGTTCGGCAAATACGCTGGCCAGACCGTCAAGGTCGAGGGCGACGAGCTGCTGGTGATGCGCGAAGAAGACATCATGGGCGTGGTCGAGCAGTAATCGAACGCCGTACGCAAATCCAAACCGAATTCAAAATTTAGGAGTTAAGCAATGGCTGCAAAAGACGTACGTTTTGGCGATTCCGCGCGTCACCGCATGGTGGCTGGTGTCAATATTCTGGCTGACGCCGTCAAGGTGACCCTGGGCCCGAAAGGCCGCAACGTGGTGCTCGACCGTTCCTACGGCGCCCCCACCGTGACCAAGGACGGCGTGTCGGTCGCCAAGGAAATCGAGCTCAAGGACAAGCTGGAGAACATGGGCGCGCAGATGGTCAAGGAAGTCGCTTCCAAGACCTCCGATGTCGCCGGTGACGGCACCACCACCGCCACCGTGCTGGCCCAGTCCATCGTCAACGAAGGCATGAAGTTCGTCGCCGCCGGCATGAACCCGATGGATCTGAAGCGCGGCATTGACAAGGCCGTGATCGCCATCACTGCCGAACTGAAGAAGATTTCCCAGCCCTGCAAGACCTCCAAGGAAATCGCCCAGGTCGGCTCTATTTCCGCCAACTCCGACGCCTCGATCGGCGACATCATCGCCGCCGCGATGGACAAGGTCGGTAAGGAAGGCGTGATCACGGTCGAAGACAGTTCGGGTTTGGAAAACGAGCTCGACGTCGTCGAAGGCATGCAGTTCGACCGCGGCTACCTGTCGCCCTACTTCATCAACAACCCCGACAAGCAGATGGCGATCATGGAAGATCCCTTCATCCTGCTGTTCGACAAGAAGATCTCCAACATCCGCGACCTGCTGCCCGTACTGGAGCAGGTGGCCAAGGCCGGCAAGCCGCTGATGATCGTCGCCGAAGACGTCGACGGCGAAGCGCTCGCCACCCTGGTGGTCAACAACATCCGCGGCATCCTCAAGACCTGCGCCGTCAAGGCCCCGGGCTTCGGCGACCGCCGCAAGGCGATGCTGGAAGACATGGCCATCCTCACCGGCGGCACCGTGATCGCCGAGGAAGTCGGCCTGAGCCTGGAAAAGGCCACCCTGCAGGATCTCGGCCGCGCCAAGCGCATCGAAGTCGGCAAGGAAAACACCACCATCATCGACGGCGCCGGCGATGCCAACGCGATCAAGGGCCGTATCGCCCAGATCAACAAGCAGATCGACGAAGTCACCAGCGACTACGACAGGGAGAAGCTGCAGGAACGCAAGGCCAAGCTGGCCGGCGGCGTCGCAGTGATCAAGGTTGGCGCCGCCACCGAAGTCGAGATGAAGGAGAAGAAGGCCCGCGTGGAAGACGCGCTGCACGCCACCCGTGCCGCCGTTGAAGAAGGCATCGTCCCCGGCGGCGGCGTCGCGCTGCTGCGCGCCAAAGCCGTCGCCGCCGCAGTCAAGGGCGACAACCACGACCAGGACGCCGGCGTGAAGATCGTGCTGCGCGCGATCGAGGAGCCACTGCGCCAGATCGTCAAGAACTGCGGCGAAGAGCCCTCGGTCGTCGTCAACAAGGTGCTGGAAGGCAAGGGCAACTTCGGCTACAACGCCGGCACCGGCGAATACGGCGACATGATGGCGATGGGCGTGCTCGACCCCACCAAGGTCACCCGCACCGCGCTACAGAACGCCTCGTCGATCGCCGGCCTGATGCTGACCACCGACTGCATGGTCGCCGACTTGCCGGAAGACAAGCCGGCCATGCCGATGGGCGGCGCCGACATGGGCGGGATGGGTGGCATGGGCGGTATGATGTAAGGAAAGCAAACGCCTGCCCGTTTAACCCGTTTCGGGTTTTCAAGCAGTCCCAAAGCCCCGCTTCGGCGGGGCTTTTTTTTATCCAGCAAATCCTCTTGGCAATCGGCGTCTGTCGGCGTTTTTTACGTTCCAGTATCAAATGCCCCATGCCTGATGCAAACATCCCACGGGAAAATTCAACAAGCTATTGATTAACCAGATGAACCAAAGATCAAACCATCTGATGGCCCGGTATTTGCTGTGCGATGGGAAACGTCCAACAAGGGAGAAATGAATGAAAACGATCAAACAGCTTGCAGCTGCCGCCTGCATCCTCACCCTGGCGGGGCAGGCCGGTGCTGCAGTCATCAGCTACCCGGATTTTTCCAGCGTGGCCGGTCTCACACTCAATGGCAATGCCGCTCAGGTGGGCAACGTACTGCGGCTGACGCCTGCGGATTATGGCCAGTCGGGCAGCGCCTTCTCGACCAGCACGGTTTCCCTTGCCTCCAACGCCTCGTTCAGCACCTTCTTCCAGTTTCGCTTCACCAATCCCGGCGGCGCCTGCGATGGTCAAGGATGTGGCGCTGACGGCCTGGTGTTCGTCGTACAGACCGTCGGCAACAACGTCGGCGGCGCTGGCGGCGGCATTGGCTATGCCGGCATCAACAACAGCGTCGGCATCGAATTCGACACATGGAACAATGGCGCCGGCGACAACAACAGCAGCAACCACATCGGCGTCGATGTCAACGGCAGCGTCGATTCGATCGTCCTTGCCGAAGTGACCGAAGCCGACATGAACAATGGCGACATCTGGAACGCGTGGATCGACTACGACGGCAGCACCAATCTGCTGGAAGCCCGCCTGGGCCGTTCCGCTGTACGCCCTACCAGCGCCATTCTGTCACTGACGCGCAATCTGGCGAGCGATCTGGGTACTACCAATGCTTTCGTCGGCTTTACGTCTGGCACCGGTGCGGCGTACGCCAATCACGATGTTCTCAGCTGGACGCTGGAAGACCGCTTCGCACCGATTGGCGGGGGCGGAAACTCCGTACCTGAACCGGGATCGCTGCTGCTGCTGGGTACGGGGCTGGTACTTACTCGCGTCATGCGTAAACGCGCAAACTGAATCGTTTCGCAACCTTTGAAGCGGTGGCAGTTGCCCACCGCTTTTTTATGGGCGCCGTTGCCTGACCGATAGCTCGCCTTGCGGAATACGCCGGCACCTGACGATAATGGGCCACGAACCAGAAGACACGCCGAGGGGAAACGATGTCGGAGGCTGCCAATTCACTGATTCAGGCCACCGTTGAGCACCTGAGCCAGTTTGCGCCGTTTGACCAGATGGCCCGTGAAGACCTGCTGTGGATGGCCCGGAAACTGACGCTAGGCTATTTTGCAAAGGGTGAAGTGATCCTCTCGCCCGGACAGACCGACCCGCTTCCTTTCCTCATCATCAAACAAGGCATCGTGCAGGGCGAGCAAGGTATCGCCCAAACGCAGGAGGACAGTGCCTGGCTGGAGCTGCACGAGGGCGAGTGCTTCCCGCTGGGCGCACTGCTCGCCGATCGCCCCGTCACCAGCGTCTACCGTGCCAGCAGCGATGTCTTTTGCTATGCCTTGCCGGCTGGGGACTTCCTGCAGCTGACCCGCCTCAGCGCAGCCTTCCACGATTTCTGCACCCGCCGCATCGCCAATCTGCTCGAACAATCGAAGCACCTCATCCAGGCGGGCTATTCCAAGGCCAGTTCGGAACAGCAGTCGATGAGCAGCAGTCTCGCGTCCGTCATCCGGCGCGAGCCGGTGACCTGCGCCCCGGACACGTCCATCCGGCAGGCGCTGCAGCGCATGGAGGACCATGGCGTGGGCGCCATGGTTGCCGTGGAATCCCTTGTTCCCAAGGGGATCCTTACCTTGCACGACGTGTTGAGCCGCGTGGCCCTGGCCGGAATGGATCTCGACGAACCCGTCATCCGCATCATGAGCACGAATCTCATCACCCTGCCGCCCCATGCGGCCGCCCACGAGGCCGCCCTCGCCATGGCCAAACAGGGTATTCGTCATGTGCTGGTCACCGACAGCGGCCGTCTGACCGGCGTGATATCGGAAAAGGATTTGTTCAGCCTGCAGCGCGTCGGGCTGAGCCGGATCAGCACGGCCATCCGCCATGCACCCGATCTTGCGTTGCTCAAGCAATGCGCGCGCGACATCCAGCAGCTTGCCCGCAACATGCTGGCCCAGGGCGTAGCCGCCGAGCAGCTGACCCAGATCATCACGACGCTCAATGACCTGCTGACTACACGCATCATCGAACTGGAACTGCGGGAGAGCCCGGCTCGGGGCATCGAATTCTGCTGGCTGGCGCTCGGCTCCGAAGGCCGCTTCGAGCAGACGCTGAACACGGACCAGGACAACGGCATCATCTTCGCGCTCAAGGACAACCAGGATCCGGCCGCGTTGCGTGCGGTGCTGCTGCCCTTTGCCAAACGCATCAATCTTGCCCTCGCGGAGTGCGGGTTTCCGCTGTGCGGCGGTGACGTCATGGCGTCGAACCCGAAATGGTGCCTGTCGCTCGATGAATGGCAGACCACGTTCGACAAATGGATCTACCACGGCGGTCCGATGGATCTGCTGCACTCGACCATCTTCTTCGACTTCCGTCCGCTCTACGGTGCCACCCACCTGGGGACGGCGCTACGCGAATGGCTGCAGGCAGCCGCGCCGCAGAACTCGCGCTTCCTCCACCAGCTTGCCGTCAATGCCTTGCGCAACCGACCGCCCCTCGGCATGGTGCGCGATTTCGTGACGGGAGACGATCACACCATCGACCTCAAGATGAACGGCATCACCCCTTTCGTCGATGCCGCGCGGATTTTCAGCCTGGCGACCGGCGGCACGCACACCAACACGCTGCAGCGCCTGCGCGAGATCGCCCTTCCCTTGAATATCAGCACGCGCGACGTCGACGCCTACTGCCAGGCCTTCCTGTTCATTCAATTGCTGCGCCTGCGCCTGCATCACGTGCAAAGCGAGCAGGGCACGACGCTCACCAACCGAGTGGATCCCGACACGCTCAACAACCTGGATCAGCGCATTCTCAAGGAAGCCTTTCGCCAGGCGCGCAAGCTGCAGACCAAGCTGGGCCTGGACTACCAGGTATGAGCTGGCTGCTGGATCGGCTCGTTGGCAGGAAGCCGGACCTGACCCCGCCACAAATGCAGCGCCTGGCCACCTGGCAGGCGCTGCCGCCGCCGCGTCAGGACGCGCCTTTCAACGAAAGCCGTTACGTGGTGGTGGACGTGGAAAGCAGCGGGCTCAATATCAGCCGCGATCGCCTGATCGCGATTGGCGCTGTCGCGGTGACGAACGGACGCATCCGGCTGGACGACAGTTTTGAAATCGTATTGCAACAGGCGCAGGTCAGCGAAAAGGACAACATCCTGATCCATGGGATCGGCGGCACCGCCCAGCGGGAGGGCATGGCGGCGGCCGATGCCCTGCTCGCCTTTCTCGAATACCTGGGCAAGGATCCGCTCATTGCCTTTCACGTCGCGTTCGACGAGTCGATGATCGGCCGGGCCATGCGCACCTTTCTTGGGCTCGATTTCCGGCATGCCTGGGCCGACCTAGCGTATGTGGCACCCGCACTGCACCCACAGCTTGCACGGCGCTATCGCACGCTGGATGACTGGATGGGCCGGTTCGGGATCGGCAATTACGCCCGTCACAACGCCTTGGCCGATGCCCTGTCCACGGCCGAACTGCTGCTGGCGTTGCGCCCCGGCCTGGCGCCGCGCGGGATGGCCAGTTTCGGGGGCCTGAAGCGGCTGGAACAGGAACACAGGCGGCAAACCCTGTCGGTCTGACGACCATGCAAAAACAAAGGCCCCCGCCGCAGCGGGGGCCTTGCCGTTTCACCCGTTATGGGTTCAGTGGGCCTGGGCGGTACCGGCACCCCTCGGATAGCGGATACTTTCGACCAGGTGCTGGATATGATCCGGGCACGCGGGCGTCAGCTTCATCACTACGAAAGACACGGCGAAGTTCAGGATCATGCCGACGACGCCGATGCCTTCCGGCGAGATGCCGAACAGCCATTCGGTATCGGGCACCTTGGGCATGCCCAGCAGCACATCGCGCTTGAAGTAGACGATGTAGGCCAGGGTGAACACCAGGCCGGTCAGCATGCCGGCGATGGCGCCGCCGCGGTTCATCGACTTGCTGAAGATGCCCATGACGATGGTCGGGAACAGCGAAGCACAGGCCAGACCGAAGGCGAACGCCACCACTTGCGCGACGAAGCCCGGCGGGTTGTAGCCGAGGTAGCCGGCCACGAGCACCGCGACGGCGGCAGCGACACGGCCCGCCATCAATTCGCCTTTCTCGGAAATGTCCTTGGCGAACACACCTTTCATCAGGTCGTGCGAGATGGCGGAGGAAATCACCAGCAGCAGGCCGGCGGCGGTAGACAGCGCAGCGGCGATACCCCCGGCGGCGATCAGGGCGATCACCCAGTTGGGCAGGCCGGCGATTTCAGGGTTGGCCAGCACCATGATGTCATTGTCGACCTTGCCGGTGAATTTACCCTTGGCCTCGGAGCCGAGTTCGTTACCCTTCCAGCCGGCGGCTTCCACCTTGGCCAGGAACGCAGGATCCTTGCTCTTGTCGTTGTAGTACTGGATGCGGCCGTCGCCGTTCTTATCTTCCCACTTGATCAGGCCGGTCTTCTCCCAGCGTTTCATCCAGTCGGGGCGGGACTCGCCAACGATGCTGGCATCGGGGGCGAACATGTCGCCGCTGCTGGCCACAGCGGTGTTCACCGTGGCATGCAGGTTGTAGCGGGCCATGGCGCCGACTGCCGGTGCGGTGGTGTAGAGAATGGCGATAAAGACCAGCGCCCAGCCGGCCGACAGACGGGCATCATGCACCTTGGGCACCGTGAAGAAACGCACGATCACGTGGGGCAGACCCGCGGTACCGGCCATCAGCGCCAGGGTGATGCAGAACACGTCGATCATGGTCTTGTTGCCGGTGGTATAGGCGGCAAAACCCAGATCGGTCACGGTCTTGTTCAGCTTGTCGAGGAAGTACATGTCCCCCATGTGACCACCGAGGCCAAGCTGCGGGAACACGTTGCCGGAGATCTGCAGCGAGATGAACACCGCCGGGATGGTGTAGGCGAAGATCAGCACGCAGTACTGCGCTACCTGGGTGTAGGTGATGCCCTTCATGCCGCCGAGCACGGCGTAGAAGAACACCAGACCCATGCCGATGATCAGGCCGGTCGTGATGTCCACTTCGAGGAAGCGGGAGAACACGATGCCGACGCCGCGCATCTGGCCGGCAACGTAGGTGAAGGAGATGAAGATCAGGCAGATCACCGCGACGATCCGTGCCGTCTGCGAGTAATACCGGTCGCCGATGAACTCGGGCACGGTGAACTTGCCGAACTTGCGCAGGTAAGGGGCAAGCAATACGGCCAGTAGCACGTAGCCGCCGGTCCAGCCCATCAGGTAGACCGAGCCGCCATAGCCAAGAAAGGCGATCAGGCCGGCCATCGAGATGAACGAGGCGGCGGACATCCAGTCAGCGCCGGTCGCCATGCCGTTGATGATCGGGTGAACACCGCCACCGGCGATGTAGAACTCCTTGGTGGTGCCGGCGCGCGCCCAGATGGCGATGCCGATGTAGAGGGCGAACGACAGGCCCACCACGACGAAAGTCAGGGTTTTCAGATCCATTGTGCTGTCTCCTCGGTGTTGTGCTTATTCTTCGTGAACATCATGCTCGCGGTCGATCTTGTCCATGCGGCGCGCATACCAGAAGATCAGGCCGACGAAGACGAAGATGGAACCCTGCTGGGCAAACCAGAAGCCCAGGGGATAACCGCCGAGGTGAATGCCGTCGAGCGCATCGCGGAACAGGATGCCGGCACCGAACGAAACAACGAACCAGATAACGAGTGTTATGACAAGTAGCCGGAGCGTTGCACTCCAGTACGCTTTTGCATCAAAGTCTTGTGGCTTGGACATCGACAGTTCTCCTCCCTGGTGGCTGTGATTTATGAACAAGTTGGTACTTGCTTGGGTTTATATGTTATTTCGCGCACTCTACACCTTTGCAACGGTATAGCCCATCCGGCTGGCCGGCGATAGTCAATTCAAACCATTCCCCGGAAAGCCCCGGTGCGCTTTCTGGAAGGTCAGGCGATCGCGCGCCGACTCCTGGCGCGCTGCACAACAACCTGCAGGGCAAAATAATAGCTCCAGATAATGAATGCCGTCAGTCCCGACCAGATTGCAAACGGCAGACCGATCAGCAGGACCAGTACCCCCACCGCAAGCAGCCCCGCCCCGCACAGTCCATTGATGCCCAGGACGACAGGAGCCCAGCGTTTCCCTTCCTGAATCGACCGGCCGCGCCAATCCGCCACATAGCGATAATCCCTGCGCACCGCGATGGACCAGGCGCGGAAAAGCATGCCGATTCCCAAGGGGAAAATGCCGACGAACATCAAGCGGGCAAGCCAGACAAACCAGTCATCCATGCGTTATCCAGTTTTGCGTATGAGCCAGAAACCGCATGCTCACTCATCCTTGGGCCGCTTGCAACCACCCCGCCATGCAAGCGCGCGGCGTCACACCCGCAATCGGCCATGCCATAAGGTCAGGCGCATCAGCATCCTCGCCTGCTCTTCACAGCGTTGCCGGATGACCGGATCAAGCACGCCCAGCCAGGATTTCGGCATGACACCCCGGCCATACAACGCACCCGCGAGCATGCCGGCGATCGCGCCGGTGGTGTCGGCATCGCCGCCGCGGTTGACGACGTCGACCAGGCATTCCTTGAAACCGGTGGTGCCGAAGAGCGCCTGCAACACGGCCTGCAGCGTCTCGACCACGTAGCCGCTCGGGTTGCCGCGCGACGCTTTGCGAAATTCGAATTCGGGGTGTTGCGCGACCAAGGGAATGACCTGCTGTCGCAGCAGTTGCTCGCGGTCCGCTCCCTGCAAGGCATCCTGTACCATCAGCGCCAGGCATTCGGTGGCAGCATCGGACAGCGCATTGTTGTGGGTGACATGGGCCTGGACGCGGCAGGCCGCACGCACCTGCACCTCGGCCTGCCCCAAGGTGGCCAGCGCAATCGGCAGCACACGCATGGCGGCACCGTTGCCGGCATCGTGTTCGCTGGGGGCGGTTTCCGGAACGCCGGTCGTACGGAAATGCACCAGCCCCCGGCGCACGGTGTTACCGATATCCACCGGCCGGGCGCGCATCCAGTCGTCGAAGGCACGCGCGACGGCCAGCGCCTCCACCTGCCCGCTGCGCAGGATGGCATCGCCCAGCGCCAGCGCCATGGTGGTGTCGTCGGTGACCTGTCCGGGCTTGAGCCGGAGCCAGCCGCCGCCGCGGATCGTGTCGTGCACGGTATATTGCGCCGCGATCTCGCGCGGCGTCATGAACTCCACCGTCGCCCCCAGGGCATCGCCGATGGCAAGCCCGAGATAGGCGGCGACCGCACGGTCGAGCAGCGGCGACGCAGGGGAAGGCGCCGGACCAGACCTGCGCTCCTCCACCCCGCTCACTGTCTAGCCTTCGCTACTGAAACACTTGGCGTAATCCACGCACACCTGGCAGGCCGGCGCCGGACAAACGTGGATGCCCTCGCGTTCGCAGATCTGCCGGTAGAGAAACTTCTTCCACTTCATGTCGCGGTCGTTCTGTGCGGCCAGGGCGGGGAAGTTCTCGTTCATCAGACGCGACAGGTCGGCACGGCTCCACAGGCCCAGGTCCTGCCACAGGTGGTCGCCGCCCATGCAGGCGACGACGACGATCTCGGCCATCCTGCGTTCCGAGTCGTCGTGCCCGGCGATATGGTCGAGCAGCAGCGCGAGCAGGTCGTCGCGTTCCGGCATCCCCTCGGGATCGAATGCGGGCCGGTCGGCCGGCGCGGGCGGCTCGGCATCCGGAAAATGTCGCGCCAGCAACGCCACGTAGTCCGGGCCGAACAGGCCGAGGCCAGGCGGCAATGCGCCCGACCCGGACGCCTGGCTGGCGATCATGCGCGCGAACAGATCATCGTTGGGCAGACCGGCCGCATGGGCCATGAGCGAATCGTAGTAAGCCGATCGCAGGGTTTCCGACGCGGTGCGGGCGGGCGCATCCATGAGTGCGGCGGACATGATCAGCGCGACGGATATTCGACCACGATGTCCTCGTCGCGCAGGACCATCTGACAGGCCAGGCGCCACGCGGTGTGAACGGTGTCGTCCACCTTCATCGCCTCGATCTCGTCCTGGGTGATCTTGCCCAGGTCCTTCAGCACGGTGATTTCGCGATCGGTGAGCGGGCCGCCCATGGGGCCCTTGCGCGTGACGTTCGTGACCTTGATGAGGCAGGTGCCGCATTCGCCGTCGCCGCAGCTGAAGTCGATGGGAATGTGGTTTTCCTTGGCCAGTTGCAGCAGGCTCTTTGTGTGGCTCCCGGCAACGGCATAGACGGTTTTGTCCTTGTGCAGCGGGCTGGAAAAAGTGACGACGGGCATGGTGGACTCCTTGGGTTGGTAAGCGGTAAGTTGTGGGCGGAAAACGGTTTGACGTTCACCCCGGCCGGACGACGATCTCGCCGCCCAGCACCTGCGCCTGGCAGGCGAGCCGGTTGTTGCGGCCCGCCATGTTTTCCTGCAGCACCTTGTCTTCCAGCACCGAGCGCTGGGCCAGGTTTTCCATGCCGGAGACGATTTTCATGATGCAGGTGCCGCACTCGCCTTCGCGGCAGCTATAGGTGATGCCGGCGCCGACTTTCTCGGACACCTCGATGAGGCGGGTGCCGGCGGGAACGGTGACGGTGATGCCGATGTCTTCGAACGTGACGTTAGCCTTGGGCATGGGAGGGTTCCTTGAGTAGTTCCGCCATGTCGATGACACGGCGCGTGATGCGACCGGTGAGGTGGCGTGCCAGTTCGCGCCCAAGCTCGCGGCACTTTTCCATCTCGTCTTCGGTGGGAATGAGCTTGACCCGCACGCCCTTGACCGGCACCCGCAGCTTCAGCCCGCGCAGCCGGTCTTCCACCATGTTCACGCCCTCGCCGCTCCAGCCGTAGGAACCGAAGGCCGCGCCCAGCTTCTCGCTGACCTTGACCACGGCGAGCGAGGACAGCAGGTCCCAGATCGGCTTCACCGCATCGCCGTTGATGGTGGGTGTGCCGAAGGCAATCCCGTCGGCCTCCTCGATCAGGTCGACGAAGGGCGTGACCTCGCCGCCCTGCAGGTCGTACAGCGAGGCGCGCACGCCGTCGATTTCCTCGGCGCCGTCGCGCACCGCCTGTGCCATGCGGGCGGTGTTGCCGTAGCTGCTGATGTAAAACACGAGCAGGGTCTTGTCGCGATCCGCCTCATTGTGCAGCTGCGGCGCGGCCAGCTGTCGGTAGCGCTGCACGTAGGCACGCGGCGCGTCGCGCAGGATAGGCCCATGCGCCGGCGCGATCAGTTTCAGTTCCAGCGGTTCGATCAGGTCGAGCGCGTCGCGCACGTATTCGCGGAACGGCCGCATGATGTGGGCGTAGTAGTACTCGAAGGAAAAGCGGAAGTCGCCGACGCGGTCGTTGAACAGGCGTGCGTCGCAGAAATGGCAGCCGAACACATCGCCGGAAAACAGCATGCCCTCTTCTTCAAGCCAGGTGCACTGGATGTCGGGCCAGTGCAGGTAGGGCGTGTTCAGGAAACGCAGGGTGCGGTCGCCGAGGCTGACGGTGTCGCCGGTGCCGACCGGCGTGTAGGCCAGCGCCTCGCTCTTCAGCAGCGCCTTCAGCATCATCTGCGCCTTGACCGAGATGTACAGCCGGGCCTGCGGCGCGCGCCGCATCAATTCGGGCAATGCGCCGGTGTGGTCGGGCTCCAGATGGTTGAGCACGATGGCGGTGAGCTCGTCGTAGCGCGCCACCTGCTCCAGGTGCGCGAAGAAGGTGTCGGCGTATTCCGCCTTCACCGTGTCGATCACCGCCACGCCGGCGCTGCCGCGCACGCAATAGGCATTGTAGGTGGTGCCGTTGGCGGTCTTGAGGATGACGTCGAATTCGCGCAGGCCGGGATCGAGCGCCCCCACCCAGTGCACGCCGGATCCGAGCGGAACCGCCGACTCCGTTTCCATCACGCCTCCGCCACCAGGCAGGGCCGGGCGTCGTGCCCCTTGCGGCAGGCCTCAAGGTTTTCGTGCGGCATCTTGCTCGCCAGCCCGATCCAGCGATGGACGGCGTCCTGGTCGAAGCCCACCCGGCGCTGGCCGTCCACCTCCATCAGCGGGCGACGGATCAGCAGCGGATCGGCGAGCATCAGTGCCAGTGCGGCGGATTCATCGAGCACACCGGGACGCACCTCGCCCGACGTGATGCGCGGCGCGCTGGGGTTGAACCATTCCGCCACCGGTAGCGTGCCGAAGAATGCACGCAGACGTTGCGCCTCCCATTTTTCGGTCAACAGACTCCTGGCCAGCACCGTATGTCCGGCCGCCGCCAGCATCACCTTCTGGCGGGTGTTGTTGGCGCAGCCGGGTTTTTCGTAGAAGACGACGGTGGCCATGAGCGCGCTCAGCCGGTCTTGGCTTCCAGGGCCGCCCGGTAGGTCGCCTCCACCGCGGCCTGGTATTTGGCCAGCATTTCGGCGGAAATCCCGGTCAGCGAACCGGGCAGGTTCAGCGCCACACCCAGTTCGTCGATAATGGCGCCCTCGATCGGACAGATGCTGGAGCACTGCGCGTCGTCGTAGTCGCCCGCGCATTCGGTGCACTTGTCCGGGTCGATGAGGAAGTGCGGCGACGCCTGGTAGATCGCCTCGTTGGGGCACAGCGGTTCGCAGGCGTAGCAGTTGACGCAGGATTCGATGATTTCCAGTGCCATGGCGTTCTCCTCAGGCGACCTTCTGCTGCAGCTCGGGTTTCTCGTCCAGCTTGCCGGTGGCGCGCATTTCCTCGTACACCGCTGCGATCGCTTCCTCGATCGGCTCCATCGCGTGTTCGCCGTTAGGCTGGATGCCGGCGGCTTCCAGCGGCGCCCACGGCTCGAAGCCGATTTTGGCCGACAGCACCACCTCGCAGCCCTTCAGCACGCGCAGGGTCTCGTCCAGCGCCGACTCGCCGTCGCCGCAACTCGACCCGCCTTCGCAGTAGGGCGTCGTCTTGCGGTGGCCGATGAAGCGCACACCGACAGGCGAGGCTTCGTACACCAGGAACTCGTGGGCATGCCCGAAGTGCTCGTTGATGACGCCGCCACCCTTGGTCGACACCGCCATCAGCACCGGACGCGTGAGCGGCACGTCGCCCTGTAGCGCCGCCAGAGCGGCCTTGGCCTGCGCCTGGAACTGCCGATCCTGCTCCTTGATCTCCAGTTCCTTGGCGATCTGCGCGTGCACCTCGGCGCGCTTCACCATCGCCGCCGGGTAGTCGATCTCCATGTCCTCGATCTTGTCCATGGTGAATTCCAGGCCGCGATCCTCGCCCAAGAGGCCGACCGCGTCGGCGCGGCACTGGCGGCAGTGGCGCATCATGTTCATGTCGCCGGAGCAGGCATCCTGCAGCTCCTGCAGTTCCTCGGGCGTCGGGCTCGGCTGCCCCATCAGGCCGTAGAAGGTGCCGTGCTCGGGCTCGGCGATCAGCGGCATGACGTTGTGCAGGAAGGCGCCCTTGGACTTCACCACCTTCGACACTTCGGCCAGATGCTTGTCGTTGACGCCGGGGATCATCACCGAGTTGACCTTCACCAGGATGCCGCGCTCGGTCAGCATCTCCAGGCCGCGCTGCTGCTGCTCGATGAGGATGGCCGCGCCCTCGCGTCCCATGATGCGTTTGTTCTTCCAGAACACCCACGGGTAGATCTGCGCACCGACGTCGGGGTCGACGCAGTTGATCGTGATGGTGACGTGGTCGATGTTGTGCTTGCTCAACTCTTCCACCGACTCGGGCAGCGCGAGGCCGTTGGTCGACACGCACAGCTTGATGTCGGGCGCCTTCTCCGACAGTTCGCGGAAGGTGGTGAAGGTGCGCTCCGGGTTGGCGAGTGGGTCGCCGGGGCCGGCGATGCCCAGCACCGTCATCTGCGGAATGTTGGCCGCCACCGCCATCACCTTCTTTACCGCCTGCTCCGGCGTCAGCACTTCCGACACCACGCCGGGACGCGACTCGTTGGAGCAGTCGTACTTGCGGTTGCAGTAATGGCACTGGATGTTGCAGGCCGGCGCCACCGCCACGTGCATGCGCGCAAAGTAATGGTGTGCCTGCTCGGAATAGCAGGGATGGTTGTGCACCTTGGCGCGGATGTGTTCCGGCAGGTGGCCGAGCTGATCGTCGGTGGAGCCGCAGGAATGCGACGCGCACCCGCCCCCCTCTGCCACCTCGCCGCTGATCGAGTTGATAACTGGCAAATCCACGGATCGTCCTCCCCTGAAGGTTACGGAGGGACTCTCGCAAGCCCCGTGCCTGCCCGAAGCCAGGTCGAAACCCGTTGTTTATTAAGGAAAAGACGACGGCCTGCCCGGAGAATCTGTCGCAAACGCCACACGACAGGGGCGAAAATCTTGTGGCGAAGGCGACAAGTGCCGGATCCGGATGGGGAACGAAAGCCCGGGAACCGGATAGTTGATGGTGACCCGCAAATCGCTTCACACGGCACAACGATTGCTTGTCCCCTGTCATCTCATCAGGGAGTCACCCCCATCATGCTGACAGGTGCAATGCTGGGTCTGCTCCAGCAGACCGGAATGGACATCCTCGTCTTCACCGAGGAGCTCGACGAGCAGGAATTCTTCGCCAGCCGGCTCACCCGGCAGGAGACCCTACGGCTGCTCGGCGTCATGGCCTACACTGCGCGCGACCTGCCGGCGCAGGCGAGGGAACAGTTGCCGGAAATCGACTGGTCCGCCTGGGCCGCGCTGCCCGACGCGCTGATGCGACCCAATGAACATCCCCTGAAAATATGGGTCGCCGCGCGCGAACTCGTCCCGCGCACTGTGCAGCTACTCATCGACTATCGGCGCGTGCATCCGCAATTGTTTTCGCTGACGCCATCTCCCTGCGCCTGACCGGCGCTGGGAATGCGCCTCCATGTCTGCCTTTGTTACCCGCCGACGGCGAGCCGGTTGACCACCTTGTCCACGGCGAACAGGCACCAGGCATCCTGCTCGGCCCGAGCCTTTTCCGTTTCGGTCGTGACCAGGCCTTCCAGCGTGACGACGTAATTGTGTGTCTGGACGTGGATCTGTTCCGGATGGGGAATCATGGGATCCATTTCAAGCACCAGCGACAACGCGTCGCTGACTTCGTCGTCATTGTCCTGTTCCGGCGGCAGCACCTCCAGGCAGTCGACGACGTCGCGACAGCCGGGCGTCCACCACGCCAGCACGCCTGCCATGCGCTTGTGCGACAGGCTGAGCACCCAGCCGTCGAGGGTCACGATCCCCGCTTTCACCGAAACCAGGATATCGCCGCTGGAATCCTCGCCGCCCGATTCCTGCACCATCCGGGCGCTCCCCTTCTTCACCACACGCAGCGTGCAGTTCTTCAATTCGGCCGCACCGAGCAACGAAGCGGTCAGGCTATCCAGCATCGCACCGTCGCCCTTGCGCTCGGAAGGTGCCACATGCAGGCGGTCGACCACGCCGCGCACGTTGAGCCAGGATCCCGCTATCTCCAGCGCCCGCTTCTTGGCGGCGACGCTCCCGACTTCGCCCTCCAGAACCAGCGCATCATCGGCGGTCAACTCGATGCTGACGGGCCAGCGATGCAGATCGATGCGCGATTCGCGCTCCAGCGCCGCGCGTATGGATTTGACGGTCGAATGGGAGTTCGGACGAGCGTTTTGCATGGTGGATACCTCCTCGTTCAACATAGCACACCGGAACTGCCCGGCCTTTCATGCGCGCCGCGCACGATGCCAAGCCGCAGCTTTAGGGTTGGCCACCCTGGCCCAGGGCCTCGGCCAGCGTCTCCCGCGAAATCGTCGTCGCCTGCGCAAAGCCGCCGACAAAACGGATCGAGTTCGGCACGATCCTGAACAGCGAGAAGTCGGAAAACCCGAACGTCAGTTCGCTCTGGGGAAACCGCGATAGGTAGGCCGCCCTGGCCGCGGCACGCTCGGGCGTGCCGCTGGTGACCTGCACCGCCTCGCCCTGTATCGTGATCCGCGCCAGCTCCTGGGCGATCACCTCGGGCGTGGGTGGCGCGATCACCAGCAGGCTCACCTGCGGATGCGTCAGCATATCCCTGGTGTGCGCCGCGAGCTGGCTGACATGAATGATGAAGTCCGCGCCGCCGGGAAGCAGGGCGAAAGGCACCATGGACACATAGGGCTGGCCCGCGTGGAGCGTTCCAAGGGCGGCCACTTGCTGGGTTTGCAGCAGCGCGCGGAGTGTCTTGGCGTAGTCGGGACTCATCAGTGTTCAGTGGGTTCCATTCCGGCTTGTGGCGTCACGACGCGCAAGCGATGGATCTGATCGTCATGGATGCGCGAGAGACCGAGCATCGCCGCAATGCCTCCGATGAGCGCAAACAGCATGTCGGACTGGGTATCCCAGGGGTCGCCCTGCGTCCCGAGGAATTCATCGGCCCCTTGTCCGAGTGCGACGGCCGACGCCCACTCGATGAGTTCGTAGCTTGCGCTGATCGCAAGCACGACACACACGGATAGGAAGGTCAGCATTTTCCTGCCTCGCACATACCCGCCGCGAATGAATATCTCGCGCACAACCAGGGCAGGCACGAAGCCCTGGAAGAAATGGCCGATCTTGTCGTAGGGATTTCGGTGGAGGTGCAACAAATCTGCGATCTCGAATCCGAGGGGCACCCGGGCATAGGAATAGTGGCCGCCGGCCATGAGGACGACGGCATGCACAAAGACCAGGGCATACAGAAGATTCGTCAAAGGGAAGCGGCGACAGGTCGCCCAGAGAACCGGCAGCGCGATGAAGATGGGGAAAACCTCGAGCACCCAGGTCGTGCGATCGAAGGGGTGGATGCCGGAAAACACCAGCAGCATCATGAGCGCCGCGGAGCCGGTCAGGAATATAGGGGTACGTTGCAACTGCATGAGGAATCAAACGGAGTATCAAGGCCACACTCTGGCACGTCAGACACCGGCCTCTGCTTCCACGACGACGGCCGTACCGTAGCACAGTACTTCGGTCAGCCCCGTCATCAGTTCGGTGGCGTCGTAGCGCATGGCGATGATCGCGTTTGCTCCAAGCGCCTGCGCGTGCTGGCACATCAGCTGATAGGTCTCGGAGCGCGCCTGCTCGCACAGGTTGGTGTAGATGGTGATGTTGCCACCAAAGATTGATTGCAGCCCGCCAAAGAAGTTGCCGACGATGGAGCGCGAGCGGACGGTGATGCCGCGCACGACGCCGAGATTGCTCACCACCTTGTAACCCGGCAAGGTGAGCGCGGTTGTGACCATTGAGTTTTGCATAGGCTGAGTCCGTATTTGTGGTTAGGCAGTTGCTTCAAGCAGATCGTGCCCGTAGGAATTATCAATCGCGCATACCCACCGATTGTCGCTGCCTCTTTTGAAAACATAGGTGGCCTTCCGCTCGGTAGCTTGGAGATTCTTCGCCGAGACAACAGTCTTGGCCAGCACCAACGCAGTATCTCCGGTTTCCAGGATTGCCATTCCAGCCTGCCTCACATCCAAGCTGTGCTCGAAGTGAGCCGCGATCGCTTCAAATGCCTTTCTGATCTGTTCCTTTCCCACGGCGTTCATTCCCGGCTTGATCACAAGGACAGCGTCATCGGAATAGATGTCGATCAACGTATCGAAATCCTCTTCATTAATCGCGGCATCCGCTTTGCTGACGAGAAGTTCTATCGGGTGCATTTCCGCCTCTTTTTGACACCTAACGAAGAATTAAAGGGGGCGCGCTGCAAGGCGACCCGCTTGAATGAAACATCGGCCACCATTCGGCCTTGAACGGCCATGACTTCAAACCGGGCCATAGCGACGCTTCCGCTCCTCGGTATATGTCCACCAGGGCCTGGGCTCATCGCCGCTCATGAAGCGCGTGATGGAAATGAACACATCCAGCACACATGGGTCCTGCCTCGCGCCACGCTTGCTGCACAGACGCCGATACAGCTTGAGCGGATCTTTTCCTGAAAGTTGTTCCGGCGCGCTGATGCCGATGAATTCGAGATCCATTGCCGTGGCCGGACCGACATTGGGAAGGTCGGTGAGCCGGTGTACGCGAGCACGTTTGACTTTGGCAGGACTCATGATGGCTAACGTCTGAATTATCTGAATTAAGGGGCTGGCTGTAAGCGGAGAAGCCCGCTGTAAGCCAGTCCCGCTTGAATAATGGGTTAGCACTGCACATTTGAGGCGCGCCCTTTCAGCAAGAAAAACACGAAGGCAACAAGGGAAACCCTTAGAGCAAGGGACCAGTGAAAAGCTGGAATTAATGCTGAAATGGGCAAGTTGTGTGAACTGGCCGCATACCAGCCGCCCGCTAAGTAGTCCACTGCTGCAATGGCCAAGAGAAGGACGGCCAGTTTGTGACGTTTGTAGAGAAACCATGCGGCAGCCAACAGTAATAGGGCATGTATCGTGGCTGTAAGTAACTCAAAGCGAGCAACAGCAAACACAATGGGCAGTAGCAGAGTGACTAGGCCCGCCAGCAGTAAGATCCCGCTTGTAATGTTTATGGCCAAGTCGCGTTTCATGATAGTGCTAACGTTTGAATTAAGGGGCGCGCTTTAGCGCGTCCCGCTTGAATGAGGGGTTAGGCATTCCGCCCCCCGGAGTCGCGCCGAGAATTCTCCGCAGGTGTGCCCCAGAGAAAATTGATCCATCTAAGCATGAGTCCGTCATGCCACCCCAAGTACGGCATGGACGTGTCGAGCATGAGGTCGGCAACCAGCTTGCGTGAACAAAACAACCGGCAGATCAGTACTCCAGGGAACTGGAAGGCTAATGAGAACACCACCAGTAATAGCAGCATGCTTGCACCAAATCCAAGAAAGTGTAGTTTCTCAGCGGGTGTAACTATTGAGCCACCGCCCTGAATGGGAACGTTGAAAATCGTAAACGCCGCCCAAATAGCCAGGAATCCAGCCGGAATTACTGTGCCAAGTGCGAAAGCAGCTCCAAAGAGCCACCCTTTTCGAGTGCTGTCCCACTTGTGCAGAACTTTCCCTCGCATACGTGGCTCCTCTGATGCCTAACGTAGAGCTAACCGGCGGCGCTTTAGCGCCGTCCAGCGACCGAAGGGAGCGAGGTTGAGCGCCATGTTAGGCCGGAGTAGCTGAGCGACGACGAGCATACCAAATGTTTGACTCGGGTCTGAAAAGCAACACGATAGCAATACATCGGGAAATAAAGACGATGGGTTCAACGTATAGGAAGATTCCAAGCTGTTCGTAAAGTTGAGACCATTCTTTGAATTTGACTAACAAGGAAAAAAACATAAGCGTCAAAGCGATCGTTAACAACCATCTGATCCAGCCATAGCCCTGCGCAAGCGCAAGGAGGAGCATGATGTTTAAAGGGTAACCCCAAAGGGTTTGTATCCACCAATCGGCCGGTTGATCTGAAATTACTGACCAGTTGTTCACGAACATTGGAATTAAGCTGGCTGCGCCAGCAAAAAGCGCTATCCAAAGAAGCATTAGCGCAACTTTTATCTCTCGCGGCGGAATCTGAAAGGTCGTGGTGTTCATAGGCCTAACGTTTGAATTCAGGGGACGGCAAAAAAGCGCAGCTTTTTGACGGTCCGCTGGAATGATTTGTTGGGCGTCATTGGTGGCGAGGCTCCAAGATCAGAACTTGATACTTGGACCAGACATTGTCCCCAGCGCCGTCAAAGATGCGCTTCACGCACCACATATAGGGGAATATGGTGCCGCCAGAATAATGGAATGGAAACGCAGCCTCACCGAACTCCGGATCGTCGCGCTCTAAAACGCCCTCGCCCGTGTTTCGTTGGATGGTTGTCGCGATATAAGCCCCGAATTCCAACGCGATACCGTTGAGGCCATCTTCGCTTCTTGTTTTGTCATATTCGCGATGGAACCCCGAAAGTATCGACTCGACTTCCTTGATCGACTCATGGGAGAAGTCAAGTTTCTTGCCGAAGCCTTCTCTTGCGACCCGTAGTGCGAGCGCGGTTAGCTCCATTTGTAGGTCTGCAATGGGGCCAGGTGGGCGGGTTAGTGGCGCATCAGCCGAATCATCTGGGCTTTTAGCGCTCAAGCCCCCTCGAAGCCATGTGAATCGCCCCGGGTTCCGTGGAGGCCATTTGGTTTAAGTGCAGGCCGTTGACT